>JGI25328J35697_1001698_pt1 | contig 14815 bp, 17 predicted proteins | sample HigsolmetaAR203D_FD_35697 | JGI IMG/M metagenome (IMG submission 35697)
CAGAGAGTTTATTCCNTTCACTCTCTGTGCATCTATAAATTACTGGACGGTTTTGTTGAGATATTGTTCAGGATTTAAAGGAGTGTTGTTTTTGCGAATTTCAAAATGGACATGAACACCCGCTTTTTCGTTAAACACACTGTTTCCTGCTTTTCCGATCACTTGCCCCTGNTTTACATTTTCGCCTTCTTTGACTTGTATGTCTTTCACAGATTGATATTGTGTGACAATTCCTTTTTCATGTTCAATTTCAATGACATTGCCAAGCAAAGCATCTTCTTGAATGTTCGTTACTTTTCCGCTCAACGCCGCCGTTACATCGAAGCTTTTTCCATCTTTCACACCAATATCAATTCCTGTATTGGGATAATACGTATTGTTATAAACTACTAGTGCGGCTTCTTGTTCCTTTTGGGAAGCGTTTTTGTCATAAAATTTTTGCTTAATAACGGCTTCATCCGGATTTTCCAATGGAAGCTTCACGGTTTCCAGCGCCGTATTGACTTCCACCGAAGGCTCACGGCTGCTGTTGTCAGCGGATTGTTGTTGGCCCTGATCTTTCGTCGCATTGTTATCTTCAGTTGTTTGATACCATACAATACCGGCTATTAAAAGGGCAGCAATGACAAGATATAAGCTCGGAAATACCCAACGTTTTTTAAAGAAAGTTTTCATCCTTAGAGAAATTCGTTTCTTTTCTTCCTCTCTCACTTTTCATCACCTCAGCTACCATTTTGAACAGGCCGGGTGAATTCTATACCTTTTTTTCAAAAAATTTTTTTACTTTTTATTTTTCGATAATCCATTTAAAATTATTCACGTAATCGCGACACCATATTCTGGGGTTTTATATTATAAGGTTAAAAAAAGGCAGCATTTCCCGAATAATGGTCCCATCCAGAAAATGCTGCCTGTCTTGTCTTCCAAAGAAGTGAGTCTCATTATGAAAAAGGCGAATATCCCTCACCTTTTAAGGAATCGCCGTTTTCTTTCCGTTTTCACTTGATTTTTGCGCGGTGATCCGGTTTTTCAAATAATCGTCTGAAGAGGCAATTTGCACATGTTGATAATAATATTTTAAAATCTGTATGTAATTTTTCCCTTCTTTTGCCATTCCATTAGCACCATATTGGCTCATACCAACCCCGTGGCCGTATCCTTTTGTCGTAATCGTCATATGATCGCCTTTTATCACCCAGGAAAAATCTGCAGACTTCAGCCCAAGCTTTTCCCTTATCTCCCTTCCCGTAAATTCTTTCCCAGCAATCAAGACTTTCCCGACTCGATTGCCAGCTGTCCGTTGGATGACAGTACCGGCATCTTTTTTATTTTTTAAATGAACCCCTAATTTTTTTTCAAACTCTTTTACGGGGATGACCGTCTTGGAGTAATATTGCGGAGATTTTTTATCCCATGGGCTTTTGACGCTTTTTAAATACGGTATCGGCTGTTTCCAATAATCCTCCGAGTTTTCCGTATAACCGTTGCTTGTCGAAAAAAACGAAGCTAAGATAGGTTCTCCATTATAAGTTAAAATTTTTCCGGCCGTTTGGCCCACCGCTTCTTCTATTTTTTTCATCTTCCACTGATAATCTTTTCCCCATATTTGTTTTAATTCCTCAGGGCTTTTATACACTTGGTCTTTCACCGTATCGGTGACATCCGCTCCGTCCGGCGCATCAGAACCTTTCATTAATTTTTTGACAATAAACGTTCTAGCCGTTAAGGCTTGCGCTTTTAATGCCTCCATTTCAAAATCCGCCGGCATTTCCGAGGCCACCACACCAGCCACATATTTTTCCAACGGCTCTTTTTCCGTTTTATGAAGTTGGGATCTATATACCGCCACTTCTACGCTTGATTGTTTTTCCAACTGAGACTGGCTCTTATTCGCTGAAATCTTTTCAGTCATTTTTCCGCTCGTCCCTTGATCGGAAAACGGAATGACAAGCAAGGCCGGTATAATCATCGCTGATGTAGTCAGAATAGCTAATAAAATAAACAGTGGATTCCAGTTCTTCATCATGTATTACGTCCTCCAGTAACGTTTTTTGAGACAGAAAGGGCAATAGCTTTTCTCATCTCCAACATATGGCGGAGGACAAGCTTTTATGTCAGAAATTTGTTGAATAGAGTCCGGATCATCGGGGCATAATGGTGGATGGATTCTTTTTCGAACGTGGAAATAAAAGAGGCCGCCCGTTGGTGGAAAACATGAAAAAAGCCCGCTTTTATCAAGCGGGCCGGCCATCACGCTTTCACATCTGTGATGGCAACTTTTTCCGTCAGGGTTTCTTGGTCTTCTTCGTCAACGCGGATGAATATCGGCTCCCAGCGAGGCCAGCTTACCATGGAAATTCACATATCCCCGGTCCAAATGCTTTAATTCCGTTACACGGGTATATCCGTCAGCGACTAAGCCTGCAAGTATCAACGCAGCTGCTGCACGCAAATCGGTAGCCGTTACTTCAGCTCCCTGAAGTTTGCATGGTCCGTTAATAATAACGGAACGTCCTTCAATTTTAATGTTCGCATTCATGCGTCGGAATTCTTCCACATGCATAAACCGGTTTTCAAATACTGTTTCCGTAATCACACTGGTACCTTCTGCTTTCAGCAAAAGAGCCATCATTTGTGATTGCATGTCTGTCGGGAAACCGGGATGCGGCATCGTTTTAATGTCTACAGCTTTTAACTTTTCCGGACCGATGACTCGGATGCCGTTCGCTTCTTCAATGACAGTCACGCCCATTTCTTCCAATTTGGCAATAAGAGAGGTAAGATGCTCAGGAACNGCTCCTTGAACCAGTACATTTCCTCCCGTAATAGCCGCAGCTGTCATAAAAGTGCCGGCTTCGATTCGGTCTGGAATAATGGCATGTTCCGCCCCGGTNAAATAATCAACGCCTTCTACACGAATCGTACCTGTACCTGCTCCTCTAACATTTGCTCCCATTTTATTGAGAAAATTCGCTAGATCGACAATTTCCGGTTCTTTGGCGCAGTTTTCAATGATCGTTGTTCCTTCTGCCAATACAGCAGCCATCAATATATTTTCGGTCGCTCCTACACTAGGAAAATCAAGGTAAATTTTCGCACCTTTTAATCGGCCGGGAACTTCNGCTTCTATAAAACCGTTGCCAACTTTGACAACAGCCCCCATTGCTTCAAAGCCTTTTAAATGCTGATCGATCGGTCTGGATCCAATTGCACAGCCACCGGGAAGGGCTACCCGCGCTTTACCNGTACGGGCAAGCAACGAGCCCATGACTAATACAGACGCCCTCATTTTTCGTACATATTCAAACGGGGCCTCTACAAAAACCTCTCTAGATGCGTCTACTATGATTGTATTGTCTTCAAAGTTCACGTCACAGTTTAAATGACGCAGCACTTCGTTAATGGTATACACATCGGAGAGAGCAGGTACATCACGAATGATACTTTTTCCTTTACTTGCTAATATTGTTGCAGCGATAACAGGGAGAACGGCGTTTTTTGCGCCTTCCACTTTCACTGTGCCGTTCAGCCTTTTTCCGCCGCGGACGATGATTTTTTCCAAGAGTATTCCCCTCCGCGTCCTAATTCTCTATATTAATATTCAACTGTAATGATTGGTGTGCCAATGACAAAGGATGTATTGGCGTCCAATTGTTCTTCTCTCAATCCAATTTGCAAATTCATCCGTTTTTCTTTCAGAGGTAAGCTCTGACTGAATTGTTTTGAATAAGCTGAAATGGAATAGAGATCGTCTTCTTTCAGTGCTTCCGTTTCTTTTGCATTTAATGCCGTCATCATAGAGGAAACTTGATTTGACAAAACTTCCTTAAGTTTACCATTGAACTTCCCCTTTATACAAGAGAAAACCAGAGGGTGGTGANTAAAAATTTTCGAGTAATTTTCTTCAAACCCTCCATGAATAAAAGAAAGATTTTCTTTTTTCAGGTCACTTCCTTCAACTGTATAAAGGACATACGATTGTTCGTTTTCATTGGAAACAATTTGAATGGTTTGGCGGATATTTCCTTTGGTTGATACAGCAGAGTATGAACTCTCATTACTATTTGTATTTTTGGACCAAGCCCAGTGTGAAAACTCCGCCTGAAGCTTCCGTACAGTTTGTCCAATTTTTTCACTTTGAATCGGTTCCCTCGTGTGTAAAGACCATGAAGAAATCGTTCCATTCATACTTTCCGCCAGATTAGCAAGTGTTTCGATTTCCGGTTTCGGNTTCACNGCTATCGTGTTTTTCCCCAAAAGTACGATTGAAAAACCCATTATGCCAATAATAATGACGAAAATGATATAATTTCCTTTCATACATCTTCTCCCCTTTGGTAACAGTGTTTCCGGTTACCTGGGAGAAATACGTGGGAATAATCGTCATCTTTCAACAATGAGTCTTGTGTACATTTTCACTTGCTAATCAAGCAAACAAAAAGCAGTTTAAAAAAACTGCATCCAAAGAAAATAATAAATAAAATTTTTAAAAATTCAAGTGTGAAGAACGAACTAAATTCTCAGGACCATCCAAAATTGAAAATCGATNCATTTTCCCTATGATCAAGAGGAANCGTCATCTTTCCGGCCGCTTTTCCGATCCAAAAAAACAGAAATTATTGAAACATCATTGGCAGCTGCTGCGACCATAGCAAATAATCCAAGAAAAATTGGCTGACCACTGAACCAATAGCAATTGTCAACAAGACGTATAACAGCCTGGCTTGAAAGACTCTATTGGGTTTAATCAGCTTCTCAAACCTTAGCGCTTGCAAAGCCCAAAATGTAATCGCTATAAACACCAAATGGGAAAGAATGCTGAGGAGCGCTTGTTGTCCAAATTGTGCAACCATCCTGACCTCTCCTTCCAGGTTTTCCACCTGCCAGCTATTGTAGCATAAATCTTGCATAGAGAACGACTGTCATTCCACTTTCTAATCGATGATCCATCCTTGCCGATGATTGGCCGAACAACATAGTCTCTTCTTGAGAATGATGGTTTCATTCTTTTGAAAAAAGAGATTTGATTCCCTCATGAATCATTCCTATTCTTTCATTCAATCAAAAATCAACAGGTCAACCTTCCTCTCACTCTAAAGACCATGCCTTCTCTTTCCTGCTTCCATATTTTTCGTTCCAAACTCCCGCTGATATGACCATTTTTTCCATAAAATCAGCCTTTATTCCGTTTAACGTCTTACCTAAAATAAACGAAAAAAGTCAGCAACCATTCTTTTTTACGGTGAGCAATAGATAAACGAAAAGCAGAATGATCATTTCATTAGTCCGATAAAAAAGCTGATCCAAACAAGAAAGCGAAAATTTCCTGTTCAGATCAGCCTAGGTTGGTCATTCCAATTATTTATGTTTGTATATATTGATGCGGTTCACAGCCCGCTTTAATGCCAATTCTGCCCTCTTATTATCCATGTTTTCTTGCCGCAGACGGCGCTCTGCTCGTTCTTTTGCTGCTTGAGCACGTTCAATATCAATATCTTCCGCCCTTTCAGCAGCTTGCGCCAAAATCGTCACTCGATCAGGACGAACTTCCAAAAAGCCTCCGCTGACAGCAATCCATTGTGTATTATTGCCATTTTTCAAACGAACAGCACCGATTTCTAAAGGAGCAACCAACGGAATATGTCCGGGTAAGATACCNAGCTCCCCACTGGTCGCTCTGGTACTTACCATTTCCGCTTCTGATTCATGAACCGGGCCATCAGGAGTGACGACAGTGACTTTAATTGTTTTCATATGAATACCTCCTGAACCCTTTTATTATACTTCTACTCCCATTTCTTTCGCTTTTTCGATTACATCTTCGATCGGACCTACAAGACGGAATGCATCTTCCGGAAGATGGTCATATTTTCCTTCCAGAATTTCTTTGAACCCTCTTACCGTTTCTTTTACAGGCACATAGGAACCAGGTTGTCCCGTAAATTGTTCCGCCACGTGGAAGTTTTGAGATAAGAAGAATTGAATGCGGCGAGCGCGATGTACAACAAGTTTATCTTCGTCGCTTAATTCATCCATCCCTAAAATGGCGATGATATCTTGCAATTCTCTGTAGCGTTGCAGCGTTTGCTGAACTTGGCGAGCCACTTTATAATGCTCTTCGCCGACGATTTCAGGTGTCAACGCCCGAGACGTAGAAGCAAGCGGGTCTACTGCCGGATAGATCCCCATTTCAGAAAGTTTCCGTTCAAGGTTGGTGGTTGCATCCAAGTGAGCGAAAGTAGTCGCTGGAGCCGGGTCAGTGTAGTCATCGGCAGGCACATAAATCGCTTGAATTGATGTAACCGAACCAACATTTGTGGACGTAATCCGTTCTTGAAGTTGTCCCATTTCCGTTGCCAACGTAGGTTGATAACCTACCGCAGAAGGCATACGTCCCAACAATGCGGAAACCTCAGAACCAGCTTGCGTAAACCGGAAAATATTGTCAATGAAGAGAAGCACGTCTTGTCCTTGTTCATCACGGAAATATTCAGCCATGGTAAGACCGGTAAGGGCCACACGCATACGGGCACCAGGCGGCTCATTCATTTGACCGAACACCATCGCCGTTTTGCTGATAACCCCGGAATCCTTCATTTCATGATAAAGGTCATTACCTTCACGAGTCCGTTCTCCTACACCGGAAAATACGGAAATACCGCCGTGTTCTTGTGCGATGTTGTTAATCAATTCTTGAATTAAAACCGTTTTTCCTACTCCTGCACCGCCGAACAAACCGATTTTACCACCTTTAATATAAGGCGCCAACAAGTCGACTACTTTAATTCCGGTTTCCAATATTTCCACTTCGGTAGAAAGTTGTTCAAATTTTGGCGCTGGACGATGAATAGGATCGCGGCGTGCATCTTCAGGAATTGGTTCATCTAAATCGATGGTTTCCCCTAATACGTTAAATACCCGTCCTAATGTTACGTCTCCGACAGGAACGGAGATCGGTTTTCCTGTATCGATTACTTCCATTCCGCGTTGCAGACCGTCTGTGGAAGCCATGGCAATCGTACGAACCGTATCATCGCCTAAGTGAAGCGCTACTTCCAATACGAGATCAATGCTTACTTCTGATTCCGTTTTTGCTTCGTATTGTACTTTTAACGCGTTGTATATATCGGGAAGCTGGCCGCTCTCGAACTTCACGTCAACTACCGGACCCATTACTTGAAGAACGTGTCCTTTGCTCATTATGTTCCCTCCTAACTAGCTTTTAGCAGATCAAAGACTGCCACATTCAAAAATTCTATCGCTTGTTTCCGCAACGAACTAGAGTTACTCCAATGCAGATGCTCCGCTGACAATTTCCGTGATCTCTTGGGTAATAGAAGCTTGGCGTGCACGGTTGTATGACAGCGTTAAAGTGTCGATCAGTTCCAAAGCATTATCTGTTGCATTTTTCATGGCTGTCATCCGTGATGAATGTTCGCTCGCTTTAGAATCTAAAATGGCGCCAAATATCAGGCTTTCTGCGTATTGCGGAAGCAGCACATCCAATATTTCTTCCGCCGAAGGTTCGTATTCATAAGAAGTAAGCTTATTCGCCGGTGCAACATCCGTCAAAGGCAAAAGCTGCTTCTCTGTCACTTCATGTTCGATGGCGCTGACATAATGAGTGTAGTACATATGAAGCTCATCGAACGTTCCGTCTATATATAAGTTCACCGTTTTATTCGCGATGCTCCGAATATCCGTAAAACTCGGATGATCGGGCACTCCCACCATATCATAGACGACATTCATTCCTCTATTTACAAAGAAGTCTCTGCCCACTCGTCCAAGTACAATAATCGCGTACTCATCTTCTGATTTGTGGCGTTCTTTAATGGTGTTGTAAACGAGGCGAAGAACGTTGCTGTTATATGCTCCCGCCAAACCCCGGTCTGCGGTGATCACCAAATACCCGGTCTTTTTAACGGGGCGGGAGACCAGCATCGGATGTTTGATATCTTTGCTTCCGGCCGCAATGCTGGCAACGACGTCCTGCATTTTTTCCATATACGGAACAAATGCTTTGGCATTTAGTTCCGCGCGGCTGAATTTCGAAGCGGAAACCAATTGCATNGCCTTGGTGATTTGGCTTGTTTTCTTTGTAGTATTAATACGAGTTTTTATATCGCGTAACGATGCCATCCGTTCTCACCACCCTTATACTTAATGAATTCCATTTTGTTACTCGGATTTCGCAAAGGTTTTCTTAAAGCCGTTAATGGCNCCTGCCATCTCTTCGTCGCTCGGCAAGTTNCCTGTGGAACGGATTTGATCAAGCACCGCTTGTCCGTTTTCATCCAACCAAGCGTAAAATTCTTCTTCAAAGCGGCGGATATCTTCTACCGGGATGTCATCTAAAAATCCGCGAGTCAACGCATAGAGAATCATGACTTGTTTTTCTACTTTGATTGGTTTATTTAAATCTTGCTTTAATACTTCTACGGTACGGGCACCACGAGCCAATTTTGCTTGAGTCGCTTTATCAAGATCAGAACCGAATTGAGCAAATGATTCCAATTCACGATAGGATGCCAAATCCAAACGCAAAGTACCGGCCACTTTTTTCATGGCTTTAATTTGAGCGGCTCCCCCTACACGGGATACAGACAAACCAGCGTTAATAGCCGGGCGTACACCGGAGAAGAATAAATCCGATTGCAAGAAAATTTGTCCATCTGTGATGGAAATAACGTTTGTTGGGATATAGGCCGAAATATCCCCTGCTTGTGTTTCAACAAACGGCAATGCTGTCAACGAACCAGCGCCTTTCGCATCGCTAAGTTTTGCAGCACGTTCAAGTAAACGAGAGTGAAGATAGAATACATCCCCGGATATGCTTCACGACCAGGTGGACGACGGAGCAGCAAGGAAAGTTCACGGTACGCAGCAGCTTGTTTGGATAAATCGTCATAAACGACCAACACATGCTTGCCGTTGTACATGAATTCTTCACCCATCGCAACGCCGGCATAAGGTGCCAAATACAATAACGGTGCTGGTTGTGATGCAGAAGCTGTCACCACGATCGTGTAATCTAATGCGCCATTTTTGCGCAGCGTTTCAACCGTTGTCCGAACCGTCGATTCTTTTTGGCCGATTGCCACATAAATACAAATCATGTTTTGGTCTTTTTGGTTGATAATCGTGTCAATCGCGATGGATGTTTTACCTGTTTGACGGTCCCCGATAATTAACTCCCGTTGTCCTCTTCCGATCGGTACNAGAGCGTCAATGACTTTAATACCTGTTTGAAGAGGTTCATGAACAGATTTACGATCCATTACCCCTGGAGCAGGACTTTCAATTGGACGAGTTTTTTTCGTATTAATCGGTCCAAGACCATCAACCGGTTGTCCGAGAGGATTTACAACACGACCAATGAGTTCTTCTCCAACCGGAACTTCCATAATACGTCCTGTACGACGAACTTCGTCTCCTTCACGAATATCCGTATATGGTCCTAAAATGACGATCCCNACGTTATTTTCTTCCAAGTTCTGCGCCAATCCCATAACGCCATTTGAAAACTCCAAAAGCTCGCCAGCCATGACATGATCAAGGCCGTGGGCACGAGCAATACCGTCACCGACCTGGATGACAGTGCCTACATCATTTACTTCCATATCCGCCTGATAATTTTCGATTTGCTTTCTTATCAGCGCGCTGATTTCTTCAGCTTTGATGCTCATGCGTTTCACCCCTTCTTATTTATAGAGCAGAATGAAAGGAAATAGCGTTATAGTTGTCGTCCCGCTATTTCACGCCATTCATTCAACGAATAAGCGAGAGACTCTGCAACGAGTGCTGCTCGCCGTTTAATGATTTATACGTATACGTTGTATAGTCTAGCTAATCAATTGTTTTAACCGATCAAGCTTTCCGCGAAGGCTGCCGTCAATAATGCGATTCCCGATTCTGACTTTCAAGCCTCCTAAAAGCTTCGGATCCACAACATTTTCAATTTTCAAAGTTTGCTTCCCGACTTTTTCAGCCAATACAGCTGACAGTGAAGATTTTTCTTCTTCATTTAATGGGCGTACACTCGTCACCGTCGCTTCTGCAATTCCACGCTCGTTATTGGCCAAGGCTATGTATTCTTCAGCCATTTCCAACAGGTGATCTTCGCGGTGGTTTTCCATCATAAGAAGCAATGTATTGACAATAAACGGAGAAGCAGTTGAAAACGCCTGTTTAACTAATTCTTTCTTTTTGGACATGTCCACTTTCGGCAGTTTCAAGAAGAACAGCAATTCCGGNGTTTGCTGTAAAACCTCTTTTACTACACTCATCTGTTCCCCAATCAGAGCTACTTGATCGTTCTCTTTTGCAACTTGGAAAAGAGCTGCCGCATAGCGATTGGCTACTATAGAATTACTCATCGCCCTTCTCCTGCCTCTTTAATAAAATCTTGGATTAATTTTTCTTGATCTTGCTCGCTCAATTCTTTTTCAATGACTTTCGAAGCAATCAATACAGATAAAGAGGCNACTTGATCACGCAANTCTGCCACTGCTTGTTCTTTTTGACGATTGATTTCAGCTTTTGCGGACTCTTTCAAGCGTTCTGCNTCTTGTCTAGCNGCNGCAATAATCTCATCTTTTTGCCGTTCACCTTGTTTTTTGGCATTTTCGATTANAGCTTGGGCATCTTCTCTNGCTTTTTTCAGTTCTTGACGAGTTTCTTCTAAAAATTTATTCGCTTCAACACGGCTCTTTTCCGCCGCTTCAATTTCATTCGCAATATGATCTTCGCGCTGTTTCATGATTCCCACGAGCGGGCCCCATGCATATTTCTTTAACAACGCCAATAAAATAATAAACATCAATAATTGGAAGATGATATCTCCACTGTTGATGTGTGCTTCTCCCAATACAAGCGCGTTTGTCAACACGTATTATTCACTCCCTTCAAGAGTCAGCTCCCTAACCATAACAATCCAGCAGGAATACGGTACATAAAGGAATGGCGAAGGTTCGCATGGAATGATCTTCGCCATTTGCAACTTAATTCCAGTGATTATCGATTCAAAACCATGAATGCGATAACTACGGCAATAATCGGAATCGCTTCAACTAACGCTACCCCAATGAACATAACCGTTTGAAGCATTCCGCGTAGTTCTGGTTGACGAGAAATACCTTGTACTGTACGAGATACGATTAAACCGTTACCGACACCTGCCCCAATTGCTGCCAACCCTATTGCAATTGCTGCTGCTATTACACCTAAACTCATGATTAAGTTCCTCCTTTAAAATATATAAAAAGTTCTTCTTTCAAATAATGATATAATGAATTTATGTTTAATGGTCTTGNCTGATTTTATGAGCCATGTAAACCATTGTTAACATCGTGAAAATAAATGCTTGGATTGAACCGACAAAAATACTGAAAGCTTGCCATGCAATTGTCGGAATAATGGCCGCAATAGTGCCACCGACACTTGACGCCAAACCACCGGCCAACAGCGAAAGCAAGATTTCCCCCGCGTAGATGTTTCCGTAAAGCCGGAGCCCCAGAGTCAATGTATTGGCGAATTCTTCGATTATTTTTAAAGGGAATAAAAATTTCATTGGTTCAAAGTATCCCCGTACATATCCGCCAAACCCTTTCATCTTTACGCCGTAATAATGAGTTAATACCACAATCATAACTGCAAGCGTAAGTGTAATGGCAGGGTCGGATGTCGGCGACTTCCACCATAACTTGTGATCTACCACAACGGAAAATGGAAGACCTAGCATATTGGATACAAAAATATACATAATCAAAGTAAGGCCGAGAATATGAAAACGCCCGCCCGTTTTCCAATCCATGTTGCTTTGAATGATATTCTTTACAAAATCCATGATCCATTCCATGAAATTTTGCATTCCTGTCGGTTTCAAAGCAAGCTTCCGTGTGGAGATGATCGCAATTAAGAATACAATCACACTTGCCACTGTGATCATTAAAACATTGGACAGGTTAAAAGTAAGACCCATAAATTCCACTATTGGAGCTTCATGTTCCAATTCTTATCACCTCTCTTCCACGTTACTTAAATTAGAATGGATTCATTAAATCTATCATAATGACATTTACTGCCATTATTTCTATATTGAAATATAAGGAGAAGAATTCAACCCGGAAAGCGAAGGGCAGCAATGAGGCTGTTTTGCCTGTTAGGTAAAACGTCAAGGCCTCAGCTTTTTGACAATATCGGACAGGCTCACCGAACCCCCGATAAATTCCAGGCTTGTCCATTGGCAGGCTATGCTTGTATACAAGCTATAGAAAATGCCTTGCGGAGCAGATAAATGGAGAACTGGCAGAATTCACAGTAATAATGCCATTCATAGCTTTCAAATATTTTAACGCACTAATCCCCTGAATCGAAACGGCGTATTGTACGCAGCATCGCCAGTATTCCGGCCGCTAATCCCGATAAAAGCCCAATCACTAAAAACAGAGGTTCTGTTTGGCATTTGNCATCGATCCATCTACCGAGAAATATCCCGATCAAAACAGATCCTGCCAGCTGAGATAAGATGGTGCTGTAGAGAGCCATTGCCCGAAATGGACTTTTATGTTGTTTTTGAGCCATTCATCACCCTCACATTCAAGCGGGAGCTGACCCGAACTCCAAAAAAATACAAGCGTTTTCACCACGCTCAGTTTATTCAAATAACTTCTATTATTTCCTTTGTAAGCATACAATAGAGACCTTGCAATGTCAATGTGTTTACAGTGAAAAGACAACATACATTCCTTAAATTTTCACAAAGTTTTCACAAATACAGTGAACTTTTTTTGAATTATTTAATCTGAAGGGAACGATTAATCAAACCCCTTCCATTTCAGCATCCAAGAAGTCTGAACTCTCGTCCCCTTTTTGTTCTTCTAGCTCGTGATGAACAGGTGTTCATGAAGAGCCTCCCGCACGTGAAGGCTCTATGAAAAACGATCCGGTTTTTGGCTCGTTCTTTTGAAATAATAGCGCACCGCTTCCGCAATTCGGCGGGATGCTTCTCCATCTCCATAAGGGTTTACAGCTTTTGCCATTTTCTCATATTCATGCGGGTTCGTTAAAAGTTCTTTAGTCAATCGATAAATACGCTCTTCTTCCACCCCGGCAAGTTTCAGTGTACCCGCTTCAATCCCCTCGGGCCGTTCGGTTGTATCCCGAAGAACCAAGACCGGCACACCAAGGGAAGGGGCTTCTTCCTGCACTCCTCCTGAATCCGTTAAGATGAGGTGGGCACGGGCTGCAAAATTATGAAAATCAATCACATCAAGCGGTTCAATTAAATGGATTCTTTCATTATCTCCGAGAATCTCCCCGGCTATTTCCCGTACAGCGGGATTCAAATGAACCGGATAAACCACTTGAACATCCTTCAATTCCTCTACAATTCTCTTAATAGCCCGAAACATATTACGCATAGGTTCGCCCAAATTTTCTCTCCTATGGGCAGTCAATAAGATCAGCCGGTCATTTCCGACCTTCGTTAAAATCTCATGCTGATAGTCGCTTTTGACCGTTGTTTTTAACGCATCGATGGCTGTGTTTCCCGTAACGAAAATAGTGTCTTTCTTTTTGTTCTCCAGAATCAAATTGGCTTCCGCTTTGGCCGTCGGTGCAAAATGAATATCAGCAAGAACACCCGTCAGCTGCCGATTCATTTCTTCAGGAAACGGAGAATACTTATTCCATGTTCTGAGCCCCGCTTCGACATGTCCAACTGCAATTTGGTTGTAAAACGCCGCGAGACTCGCAATAAACGTCGTCGTCGTATCTCCATGCACCAAAACAATGTCAGGCTTGACTTCTTTCATTACTTTATCAAGACCTTCCAAGCCTTTTGTCGTCACATCTGTCAATGTTTGCCGATCTTTCATGATATTGAGGTCATAATCAGGTTCAATTCCGAATATATCCAGCACTTGATCCAACATTTGACGATGCTGGGCGGTTACTGTCACAATCGTTTCAAAGTCTTCCGGATACTTTTCTAATTCAAGCACAAGCGGAGCCATCTTAATGGCTTCCGGCCGGGTGCCGAAAATGGTCATCACTTTAATTGGAGCACTCATATTCGCACCTACTCTACCTTATTTTGTACCAAATAATCGGTCTCCCGCGTCTCCGAGACCCGGAACAATATATCCTTTTTCGTTTAGTTTTTCATCTAAAGCAGCGATATAAATGTCAACATCAGGATGGGCTTTTTTTAGTGTTTCAACCCCTTCCGGAGCAGCGATCAGGCACATAAATTTAATACTTTTGGCGCCGCGTTTCTTCAAGGAATTAACCGCTTCAACGGCAGATCCGCCCGTTGCCAGCATCGGGTCCACTAATATAAAATCTCTTTCCTCCACATCGGATGGAAGCTTCACGTAATACTCAACTGGCTTTAACGTTTCGGGATCCCTGTATAATCCGATATGACCTACTTTAGCAGCAGGAATAAGCTTTAAGATGCCGTCAACCATTCCAATACCGGCACGCAATATCGGAACGACCCCTATCTTCTTGCCTGATAAAATCTTTGCATTTGCTTTTCCAACAGGCGTTTCCACTTCAATTTCTTCCAAAGGCATGTCACGGGTAATCTCAAACGCCATTAGAGTGGCCACTTCATCGACCAGTTCCCGAAACTCCTTTGTCCCGGTATTTTTATCCCGTATAAAAGTCAACTTATGCTGGATTAACGGGTGATCAAATACATATACTTTCGCCACGAATCTCGCCCCTTTGATGATTTTCACTATGTAACTTTCATCTAGCCATGACAAAGTTCTACATACTTCTACTTATTTTACAAAAAAACATA
>JGI25328J35697_1001699_pt1 | contig 14812 bp, 20 predicted proteins | sample HigsolmetaAR203D_FD_35697 | JGI IMG/M metagenome (IMG submission 35697)
CCCCCTTTCGTCGGGGCGGACATTCGGTTATGGAGCGTGCGCTATTGCGTAGGCGAGGGGACGGGAGATCCCCGTCAGGCGTAGTCCGGCAGGCCGGGGCCGAGCCGGAAACCGCTTGAGACAGAGAAAGGATCGTTGCCATGATCCAGATGCAAACCAATCTCGACGTCGCCGACAACTCCGGCGCACGTCGCGTGATGTGCATCAAGGTTCTGGGTGGGTCGAAGCGTAAGTATGCGAGCGTCGGCGACATCATCGTCGTCTCGGTGAAGGAAGCCATCCCGCGCGGGCGCGTGAAGAAGGGCGACGTCATGAAGGCTGTCGTCGTGCGCACCGCCAAGGACATCCGCCGCCCCGACGGGTCGGTCATCCGCTTCGACCGTAACGCGGCCGTTCTGATCAACAACCAGAAGGAGCCGGTGGGCACCCGTATCTTCGGCCCCGTGCCGCGTGAGCTGCGCGCGAAGAACCACATGAAGATCATTTCGCTGGCGCCCGAGGTGCTGTGATGGCTGCGAAGATCAAGAAGGGCGACAAGGTCGTCGTGCTCGCCGGCCGCGACAAGGGCCGCACCGGCGAGGTCGTCCGCGTTCTGCCGAAGGAGGAGCGCGCGCTCGTCCGTGGCATTAACATCGTCAAGCGCCATCAGCGTCAGACGGCGAATCAGGAGGGCGGCATCATCTCCAAGGAGCTGCCGATTCACCTGTCCAACCTCGCCGTGGCCGATCCCAAGGACGGCAAGCCGACCCGTGTCGGTTTCAAGGTGCTCGAGGACGGGCGCAAGGTTCGGTTCGCCAAGCGCTCGGGAGATCTGATCGATGGCTGAGACGGCGAAGATTGACGCGGCCTCCTACACGCCGCGGTTGAAGAAGCATTATGAAGAGGTCGTGCGGCCGAAGCTCATCGAGGAGTTCGGCTACAAGAACCCGATGCAGGTTCCGGCCATCGAGAAGATCGTGATCAACATGGGCGTCGGCGAGTCGGTCAACGACTCCAAGAAGGCGTCCGTGGCGGCCGAGGATCTCGCCCTCATCGCCGGCCAGAAGCCGGTGATCACCCGGGCCCGCAAGGCCATTGCGGGCTTCAAGGTGCGCGAGAACATGCCGCTCGGCTGCAAGGTCACCCTGCGCAAGGCCCGCATGTATGAGTTCATCGACCGGCTCATCACGGTGGCCCTGCCGCGCGTGCGTGACTTCCGCGGTCTCAACCCCAAGTCGTTCGACGGTCGTGGCAACTTTGCCCTCGGCATCAAGGAGCACCTGGTGTTCCCCGAGATCAACTACGACAAGACCGAGCAGATCTGGGGCATGGACATCATCGTCTGCACGACGGCCAAGACCGACGAGGAGGCGCGTGCTCTCCTCAAGCACTTCAACTTCCCGTTCCGGCAGTGAGAGCCATTTCTCTCAAACGCGGACACCGGAGATAGACATGGCGAAGAAGAGTTCAATCGAGAAGAACAAGCGGCGCGAGCGGCTTGTGAAGAAGTATGCGGGGCGGCGCGCGCGCCTGCTCGCCATCGCCAACGACGAGACGAAGTCGATGGAGGAGCGCTTCGAGGCGCGCCTGAAGCTGGCGGAGCTCCCGCGCAACGCGAATCCCACGCGCCTTCGCAANCGCTGCGAGGTGACGGGGCGTCCGCGCGCTTACTACCGCAAGCTCAAGATGTCGCGTGTCGCGCTGCGCGAGCTTGGGTCCAAGGGGCTGATCCCCGGCCTGGTCAAGTCGAGCTGGTAAGGAGGCCCCCATGGCAATCAATGATCCGCTCGGCGATATGCTGACCCGCATCCGCAACGCGCAGATGCGCCGCCGCAGCAAGGTGACCACGCCTGGTTCCAAGCTGCGTGCGCGCGTTCTCGACGTGTTGCAGGCCGAGGGCTACATCCGTGGCTATTCGACGACCGAGTACGGCAACGGCCGTACGGAGTTCGAGATCGAGCTGAAGTACTACGACGGCGAGCCGGTCATCCGCTCGATCGAGCGTGTGTCCAAGCCCGGCCGTCGCGTCTATGCCTCGGTCGAAACCATGCCGCGCGTGGCCGATGGCCTCGGCATCACCATTCTCTCGACGCCGCGTGGGGTTATGGCCGACCACCTGGCGCGCGAGGCGAACGTGGGCGGCGAAGTGCTCTGCAAGGTCTTCTGATCTTCAGGGCACGGACAAGAACCACGGAGAGGCCAAATGTCTCGTATCGGTAAGAAGCCTGTTGTGGTGCCGTCCGGCGTGACGGCCAACGTCGATGGCCAGACGGTGAAGGTGAAGGGCGCCAAGGGCGAGCTCGCCTTCATCGTTCCCGACGACGTCGTCGTCGCCCTGGAGGATGGGGCTATCAAGGTCCAGCCGCGCGACGATTCCAAGCGCGCACGTGCCCTGTGGGGCATGTCGCGGTCGCAGCTTGCGAACATTATCGAGGGCGTGTCGAAGGGCTTCGAGAAGAAGCTCGAGATTAACGGCGTCGGTTACAAGGCGGCCGTTGCCGGCAAGGTGCTGAAGCTGTCGCTCGGCTACAGCCACGACATCGACTTCGAGATTCCGCAGGGCATCACGATCGCGACGCCGAAGCCGACGGAGATCGTCGTTGGCGGCATCGACAAGCAGAAGGTCGGTCAGACCGCTTCGGAGATCCGCAAGTTGCGCGGCCCCGAGCCCTACAAGGGCAAGGGCGTGAAGTATGTGGATGAGTTCATCTTCCGCAAGGAAGGCAAGAAGAAGTAAGGAGCGGATGAGATGGGCAAGCACCTCAACGCGACCGAGCGCCGCCAGGCGCGCGTGCGTCGCGCGATCCGCGCCGCCGCCAACGGCCGCCCTCGGCTGAGCGTTTTCCGGTCGTCGAAGCAGATCTACGCGCAGATCATCGACGACAAGGCCGGCCGCACGNTGGTTTCGGCCTCGACGCTCGAGAAGGAGATGCGTGAGAAGCTGAGGACGGGAGCGACGGTCGAGGCCGCCGCNGCCGTCGGCAAGCTGATCGCCGAGCGTGCCGTCAAGGCCGGCGTGAAGGACGTCGTGTTCGACCGTGGCCGGTACATCTACCACGGCCGCGTGAAGGCTCTGGCCGAGGCGGCCCGCGAGGGTGGCCTCAACTTCTGAGCCGCAGATTCAAGGGGCGGGCGGAGCGTCAGGACGACGCTTCGCCCGTTTCCGTCGCCTGAGCGGCCTCTGAAACGCAAAGGTGCGCAGCCGCTTTTGCGTTTCAGAGTCTGGTTGGGCTCTTGTCATCGGCCCTTGCGCATTGCATGTGTGTCCCACATNGCAGGCACGAGTCAGCCGTAGGTGGCATGTTTTGCGAGCGGAGCCGCCCCGCGTCAGTTGAGAAGAAGATATGGCTAGAGAACGTCAATCGCGTGAGCGCGAGGAGCGCGACAGCGAGTTCGTGGATCGCCTGGTCCACATCAATCGCGTCGCCAAGGTTGTAAAGGGCGGTCGCCGCTTCGGCTTCGCCGCCCTCGTCGTCGTCGGTGACCAGAAGGGTCGCGTGGGTTTCGGCCACGGCAAGGCCCGCGAGGTGCCGGAGGCCATTCGGAAGGCCACGGATGCCGCNAAGCGCAGCATGATCCGCGTGCCGCTGAAGGAAGGTCGCACCCTGCATCACGACGTCGCCGGGCGCTGGGGCGCCGGCCGCGTGATTCTGCGTGCCGCCCCGCCCGGTACCGGCATCATCGCCGGCGGCCCCATGCGTGCCGTTTTCGAGACGCTCGGCATGCACGATGTCGTCGCGAAGTCGCTCGGCTCGTCGAACCCGTACAACCTCGTGCGGGCCACCTTCGACGCGCTGAAGCGCGAGGACAGCCCGCGTGCGGTCGCTGCCCGCCGCGGCATCAAGGTGTCCACCCTCCAGGCCCGTCGTCGCGATGGCGATGCCGAGGCCGCTGGCGCCGACGCGTGAGAGGAGGGCAGGTGATGACCGCGAAGAAGACCGGCAAGACCATCACCGTCGAGCAGATCGGCAGCCCGGTGCGCCGTCCCGGCGTGCAGCGCAAGACGCTGATCGGCCTCGGCCTCAACAAGCTCCATCGCCGCTCGACCCTCGAGGACACGCCCGCCGTGCGCGGCATGATCGCGAGCGTCAAGCACCTCGTGCGCGTCGTCGACGAGCAGTGAGGAGGGAAGACCCATGAAACTCACTGACATTCGCGATAACCAGGGCGCGACCAAGAAGCGCATGCGTATCGGCCGGGGCATCGGCTCGGGCAAGGGCAAGACCGGCGGGCGTGGCGTCAAGGGCCAGACCTCTCGCTCGGGCGTCCGCATCAAGGGCTTCGAGGGTGGCCAGATGCCGCTCTACCGGCGCCTGCCGAAGCGCGGCTTCTGGAACCCCTTCTCGCGTGATCTCAACGAGGTCAACGTGGGCCGGATCCAGGCGGCGATCGATGCGGGCAAGCTCGACGCCTCCGCCCCGGTCACGGTCGAGGCGCTCGTCGCAGCCGGCGTCTGCGCCCGCGCGCGCGACGGCGTGAAGATCCTGGGCCAGGGCGAACTCACCGCCAAGCTGGTGTTTGAGGTTGCGGGCGCTTCCAAGAGCGCCATCTCGGCCATCGAGAAGGCCGGTGGTTCGGTGAAGATTCTCTCGCAGCCCGTGGCGGAAGCGTGAGCTGGATCCCACTTTAGCAAGGTGCGGTGGCTGGAGACTTCTCCGGCCGCCGTGTCCGTGAGGGGATCGTAGGGGAAAAAGCGACATGGCATCGGCAGCTGAACAGCTCGCAGCGAATCTGAATTTCGGGGCCTTGGCCAAGGCCGAGGAACTCAAGAAGCGGATCTGGTTCACGCTTGCCGCCCTCGTCGTCTACCGTCTCGGCACCTACATCCCGCTGCCGGGGATCGATCCCAACGCCGTCGCGGACATCTTCCGGCAGGCGCAGGCCGGTGTGCTCGGCCTCTTCAACATGTTCGCCGGTGGCGCGGTGGGCCGCATGGCCATCTTCGCGCTCAACATCATGCCGTACATCTCGGCATCGATCATCGTGCAGCTTCTGACGAGCGTCGTGCCGTCGCTCGAGGCCCTCAAGAAGGAGGGTGAGCAGGGCCGCAAGGTGATCAACCAGTACACGCGGTATCTGACCGTCGTCCTTGCCGTCTTCCAGGCCTACGGCATCGCGATCGGCCTTGAGAGTTCGGGCAATGTCGTGCTCGAGCCCGGCATGTTTTTCCGCATCTCGACGGTGATCACGCTGACGGGCGGCACCATGTTTCTGATGTGGCTGGGCGAGCAGATCACCTCGCGCGGCATCGGCAACGGCACCTCGCTCATCATCTTCGCCGGTATTGTCGCCGAGCTGCCATCGGCTGTCGTCGGCACGCTGGAGCTTGGCCGGCAGGGCGCGGTCTCGACGGGCCTCATCCTCGGCGTGCTCGTGATGGCGGTTGCCGTCATCGCCTTCATCGTTTTCATGGAGCGCGCCCAGCGTCGGCTGCTGATCAACTATCCGAAGCGGCAGGTCGGCAACCGGATGTATGAGGGGCAGACGTCGTTCCTGCCTCTCAAGCTCAACACTGCCGGCGTCATTCCACCGATCTTCGCGTCCTCGCTGCTGCTGCTGCCGACGACCGTCGCGACCTTCACGCAGGACCAGGGCACCGGTTTTCTCGCGACCCTCTCCGCCTACATCGGCCATGGCCGGCCGCTGTACATGGTCCTTTACGTCGCGCTGATCATCTTCTTCGCATTCTTTTACACGGCCATCGTCTTCAATCCGGCGGAGACCGCCGACAATCTCAAGAAGCACGGTGGCTTCATTCCGGGCATCCGTCCGGGCGAGCGCACCGCTGAGTATATCGACACGGTCCTGACGCGCATCACGGTGATCGGCGCGGCCTATCTGGCGCTGATCTGCCTCATTCCGGAGATTCTCATCTCCTATGCCGCATTGCCGTTCTATTTCGGTGGCACATCGCTCCTGATCGTTGTTAGCGTGACCATGGATACGGTCGCGCAGGTGCATGGGCATCTTCTCGCTCACCAGTACGAAGGGCTGGTGAAGAAGGCCAAGTTGCGGGGGGCAAGGCGCAAATGAGGCTCATTCTGTTGGGGCCACCAGGGGCAGGCAAGGGGACGCAGGCCAAGCGGCTGGTGGCGCGCTACGGCATTCCGCAACTTTCAACGGGCGACATGCTGCGCGCCGCCGTCGAGGCCGGCACGCCGATCGGCCTGAAGGCGCGGGCGGTGATGGACGCCGGGCAGCTCGTTTCCGACGACATCGTCATCGGCATTGTCGCCGAGCGTCTGGAGCAGCCGGACGCCCGCAAGGGCTTCATCCTTGATGGCTTCCCGCGCACCGTGGCGCAGGCCAAGGCGCTCGATGCGCTGCTCGAGAGCAAGGGCCTCAAGCTCGACGCGGTGGTCGAGCTCAAGGTCAACCAGGAAGAGCTCGTCGGCCGTATAGTGAAGCGGGCGGAGGAGGCGAGAGCCCGCGGCGAGCCCGTGCGCAAGGACGACGACCCGGAGATCTTCAAGACCCGGCTTGATGCCTACAACCGCGATACTGCCGTCGTTGCGCCCTACTATGCCGAGCGGGGCCAGCTCTCCGTGATTGACGGCATGCAGGACATCGAGAAGGTTTCGGCGGACATCGAGCGCGTGCTCGACGGCGCGTGAAGAGAGTTTCGTGGGCGGGTTGACTTTGCCGTCACAAGGCGGTAGTGGACGCCCCCTACGTTCAAGAGCGATGCTGCTTCCTCTGCGTGAGGAGGCGGTGTCGCTTGTCTTATTGAACGCCTGCAAGGGCCGGGCTCCACCGGACGCAGGTAAAACCACACCCGGTCGGGCTTTCCGGCCGGCCACATGGAGACGGCAATGGCCCGTATCGCTGGTGTAAATATCCCGACGAACAAGCGCGTCGTCATCGCGCTGCAGTACATCCATGGCATCGGCCCGAAGAACGCGGGCGAGATCTGCCAGAAGGTCGGCATCCCGCCGGAGCGTCGCGTCAACGAGCTGACCGACCAGGAGGTGCTGCAGATCCGTGAGACGATCGACCGCGACTATCTCGTCGAGGGTGATCTGCGCCGCGAAGTGTCGATGAACATCAAGCGGCTCATGGATCTTGGCTGCTACCGCGGCCTGCGCCATCGCCGCAACCTGCCGGTCCGTGGCCAGCGCACGCATACGAACGCGCGCACCCGCAAGGGGAAGGCTAAGCCGATCGCCGGCAAGAAGAAGTAATGTTGCGGGTCCGCCTCGTGCGGGCTCGTGTCGTGCGTCCCTCCGGGGACATCATCCCGAGCGCCTGGCATGACGGGCGCGCTTGAAGGATCCTGACGAATGGCAAGAGAAGCCACCCGCGTTCGCCGCCGTGAACGCAAGAACATCGTGTCGGGCGTCGCTCACGTGAACGCCTCGTTCAACAACACGATGATCACCATCACCGACGCGCAGGGCAACACGATCTCGTGGTCGTCCGCTGGCGCCATGGGCTTCAAGGGCTCGCGCAAGTCGACCCCCTATGCGGCCCAGGTCGCTGCCGAGGATGCCGCGCGCAAGGCGGCCGAGCACGGCATGCGCACGCTCGAGGTCGAGGTTTCCGGTCCGGGTTCGGGCCGTGAGTCTGCCCTGCGCGCGCTTCAGGCTGCGGGTTTCACGATCACGTCGATCCGNGACGTGACGCCGATCCCGCACAACGGCTGCCGCCCGCGCAAGCGCCGGCGCGTCTGATGCCCGCCGGTGCGGCCCCTGCGGCCGCGCCGCGCCCGTAGCGGGCAGGCCACCGTGCCCCGCCCGACGTTTGAGACACGCATGAGGTGCGGTCGTGATCCAGAAGAACTGGCAAGAGCTCATCAAGCCGAGCAAGCTCGAGGTGTCGCCCGGTGACGATGCCAGGCGCGTGGCGACGATTGTCGCCGAGCCGCTGGAGCGCGGTTTCGGCCTGACGCTCGGCAACGCGCTTCGGCGCGTGCTGCTGTCGTCGCTGCAGGGCGCGGCGGTGACGGCCGTGCACATCGATGGCGTCCTGCATGAATTCTCGTCCATCCCCGGTGTGCGGGAGGACGTGACGGACATCGTGCTCAACATCAAGACCATCGCGGTCAAGATGCAGGGCGACGGTCCCAAGCGCATGACGCTGCGCAAGCAGGGCCCCGGCGTGGTGACGGCGGGCGACATTGCGACGGTTGGCGACGTGGAGATCCTCAACCCCGAGCTGCCGCTGTGCACGCTCGACGACGGGGCTGAGATCCGCATGGAGTTTACCGTTAACACGGGCAAGGGCTACGTGGCGGCCGAGCATAACCGGCCGGAGGATGCGCCGATCGGCCTCATCGCCGTCGACAGCCTCTACAGCCCCGTCAAGAAGGTGTCGTACCGCGTGGAGAACACGCGCGAGGGCCAGATCCTCGACTACGANAAGCTCACGATGACGGTGGAGACGAATGGCGCGGTGACTCCGGAGGACGCGGTGGCCTATGCTGCCCGCATCCTCCAGGACCAGCTGGCGGTGTTCGTCAACTTCGAGGAGCCCCGCCGCGAGGAGACGGCCGTCTCCACGCCGCAGCTGCCCTTCAACCCGGCGCTGCTCAAGAAGGTGGACGANCTCGAGCTCTCCGTNCGTTCGGCCAACTGCCTCAAGAACGACAACATCGTCTACATCGGCGACCTCATCCAGAAGACGGAAGCCGAGATGCTGCGCACGCCGAACTTCGGCCGCAAGTCGCTCAACGAGATCAAGGAAGTGCTCGCCTCCATGGGGCTGCACCTCGGCATGGAAGTGAGCGGCTGGCCGCCGGACAACATCGAAGAGCTCGCCAAGCGCTTCGAGGAGCACTACTGAGTTTCGGCCCGGCGGTCCGCTGCCGGGCTTCTGCGCGGCGGTGAACGCCAGCCGCGTCCGACCGACAGAAGCAACAAGAGACGGCCGTACCTTGGCACGGCGGCCGTAAGATAAGGAGAGAGCCATGCGTCACGGTTACGCGCACCGTCGTTTCAACCGCACGTCCGAGCACCGCAAGGCGATGTTCGCCAACATGGCCTGCGCGCTGATCAAGCACGAGCAGATCATCACCACGCTGCCGAAGGCGAAGGATCTGCGCCCGGTGGTCGAGAAGCTCGTCACCCTCGGCAAGCGGGGCGACCTGCACGCCCGTCGTCAGGCGATCGCGCAGATCCGTGACGTCGCGCTGGTCAGGAAGCTCTTCGACGTGCTCGCCCCGCGCTACAAGGACCGCAACGGCGGCTACACCCGCGTGCTGAAGGCGGGCTTCCGCTATGGCGACAACGCCCCGATGGCCGTGATCGAGTTCGTCGATCGCGATGTCGACGCCAAGGGCCAGGACTCGGGCCCGACGCAGAAGGAAGAGGTGATCGAGGCGGGCGAGAAGTAAGCCTCGCGTCATCGGCATCAGGAGGGCGGCTTCGGCCGCCCTTTTGTTTTGGGCCGTCGGGCTCCCGCGCAAACGTGACGGGGGCAGACGGATCGCGAAGAGCGGCCCCGCTTTGCGCGCAATCGCTTGGGAAACTATATCTGCCACGGAAACCTTTCGATCCGTCCACGGCAGCACAGCGAGACACCATCGATGCACCGTTTGCTTGTCATTCCCGCCCTTGTCTCGGCCCTCGTGGCAGCGGGGCCGGCGCCGGCGCAGGAGCGCCAGGTGCCCGCCGACAGGGCACAGGTGCAGCTCTCGCTCGCGCCAGTCGTCAAGCGGGCGGCGCCGAGCGTCGTCAACGTCTACGGCGCGCGCGTTGAGAAGCGGCCGTCCAATCCCTTCTTCGATGACCCGTTCTTCCGCCGCTTCTTCGGCGACAACGGCTTCGGCGTGCCGCGCGAGCGGGTGCAGCGCTCGCTCGGCTCGGGCGTGATCGTCGANCCATCCGGCCTTGTCGTCACCAACAACCATGTCATCGAGGGCATGACGGAGGTGAAGGTGGCGCTGGCCGACCGGCGCGAGTTCGCGGCCGAGATCGTGCTGCGCGACCCGCGGACGGACCTNGCCGTGCTGCGCATCGCGGAGAAGGGGCCGTTCCCGGCGCTCAGCTTCGGCGATTCCGACGGGCTGGAGGTCGGCGACTTCGTCATCGCCATTGGCAACCCGTTTGGCGTGGGACAGACGGTGACGCAGGGAATCGTCTCGGCGCTTGCCCGCACCCAGGTCGGCATCAGCGACTTCCAGTCGTTCATCCAGACGGATGCCGCGATCAACCCCGGCAACTCGGGCGGGGCGCTCGTCAACATGCGGGGCGAGCTCGTCGGCATCAATACGGCGATCTTCTCCCGTTCCGGCGGCAGCCACGGCATCGGTTTCGCCATTCCCTCGGCCATGGTGCGCGTCGTCGTCGAATCGGCGCGCAACGGCGGGGCGGCCGTGCGTCGGCCCTGGTTTGGTGCGCGGCTTCAGCAGGTCACCAGCGATATCGCGGAGAGCCTCGGNCTGCCGCGCCCGGCGGGTGCGCTCGTTGCCTCGGTGGATGAGCGCGGGCCGGCGGCAAAGGCGGGGCTGCGGCGCGGCGACCTCATCACTGCCGTCGGCGGGCAGCAGATCGACGATCCGGATGCGTTCGGCTACCGCTTCGCGACGCGGCCNATCGGCGGCACTGTACCGGTGACNGTGCTGCGCGGCGGCAGGGAGATCACCCTGACGGTCGCGCTCTCCACCGCGCCGGAGGATCCGCCCCGCGATCCGGTGAAGATCGGCGGACGCACGCCCCTGACGGGCATCACGGCGATCAATCTTTCTCCGGCGGTTATCGAGGAGTTCTATCTCGAGGATGCGGACAGCGGCGTCGTCGTGGCGGAGCTCGTGGAAGGCAGCCCGGCGGCGCAGTTCGGCTTCCAGAAGGGCGACATCATTCTGGCCGTCAACGGCGTGCGGATCGAGACATCCCGCGATCTCGCGCAGGCGACGAACCGGCGCACCCGCTACTGGGAGCTGACAATCAATCGCAAGGGCCAGGTGTTCACCACCGTGCTCGGGGGCTGAGCGGGGCCATGAGCGATCTCTTCGGGGCTGCGGGGCTGGACAGGCAGGCGCCGCGGCCGCTTGCCGACCGGCTGCGGCCGCAGCGCCTAGCCGACGTTGTGGGGCAGGACCATCTCGTGGGGCCGGACGGGGCTCTGACGCGTCTCCTGCGGTCCGGATCTGTGGGCTCGCTCATCTTCTGGGGGCCGCCGGGCACCGGCAAGACGACGGTCGCGCGGCTGCTCGCTGGCGAGACGAAGCTCGTCTTCGAGCCGATGTCGGCCATCTTCTCCGGCGTGGCAGATCTCAAGAAGGCCTTCGATACGGCGCGCGGCCGCCGGGCGGCGGGGCAGGGCACCCTGCTCTTCGTCGACGAGATCCACCGCTTCAACCGGGCGCAGCTCGACGCCTTCCTGCCGGTGATGGAGGACGGCACCATCACGCTCGTCGGGGCGACGACGGAAAATCCCTCCTTCGCGCTGAACGCCGCCCTCCTCTCCCGCGCTCGGGTGATGACCTTCAAGGCGCTCGACGACGAGGCGCTCCTGAAGCTCCTCGCAAGGGCGGAGGAGATCGAGGGCAGGCCCCTGCCGCTCGACGAGGGTGCGCGGCTGTCGCTCGTGCGCATGGCCGACGGGGACGGGCGCGCCTCCCTGACCTTGGCGGAGGAGGTCTGGCGCGCGGCGGGCGAGGGTGAGGTCTTCGATGCCGCCAAGCTGCAGGAGATCGTGCAGCGGCGGGCGCCCATCTACGACAAGTCGCAGGATGGGCACTACAACCTCATCTCCGCCCTGCACAAGACGATCCGCGGCTCGGACCCGGACGCTGCGCTCTATTATCTCGCCCGCATGCTGGACGCCGGCGAGGACCCGCTGTTCATCGCGCGCCGGCTGGTGCGCATGGCGGTGGAGGACATCGGCCTCGCCGATCCGCAGGCCCTCGTNGTCGCCAACGCGGCGAAGGAGGCCTACGACTTCCTCGGCTCGCCGGAGGGGGAGCTGGCCCTGGCGCAGGCCGCGATCTATCTCGCCACGGCCCCGAAGTCGAACGCCGCCTATGTGGCCTTCAAGGCCGCGAGCCGCGTTGCCAAGGAGGCGGGCTCGCTCATGCCGCCGATGACCATCCTCAATGCGCCGACGCGCTTCATGAAGAACGAGGGCTACGGCCAGGGATACCGCTATGACCACGATGAGCCCGATGCCTTCTCGGGACAGGACTACTGGCCGGAGAAGCTCGGGCGCCAGCACTTCTACGAGCCCGTGGAGCGCGGCTTCGAACGCGAGATTCGCAAGCGGCTNGACTGGTGGGANAAGCTGAGGGCCGAGCGGCGGCGGTGACTTTCGCTGCCGAAAAGGCTATCGACGGGGCCGGGCGCGACGTCCCGGGCCCGGCTGTCATTCGGAGCATAGCATGAAGCACACGAGATCCGGCTCCGGCGGCTCAGGCCCGCGCGCCGGTGCGCCCACGCGGAGCGGCCGCAGGCCGGGACGTGCCGGGCAGCAGGCGGCTCAGGGCGCAGGCAAGGCCAAAGGCGCGGGCAAGGGGCCCGCGCGCAGCGTGCGCGGTCTCGATGGCACCAAGGCGACGCCTGCCAAGGCCCCGCGCGCGGCTGCGCTTGCGGCCCCGCCCGGGGCCGGGACGAAGGCTGCCGCCAAGGCAGCAGCGACCGAGACGCTCGTGACCGGCGTCCAGACCCTGATCGTTGCACCCGACGAGGCGGGCATGCGCCTCGACCGCTTTCTTGTCGCCCGCTTTCCGCAGCTCGCCTTCACCCACATCCAGCGCATCGTGCGCAAGGGCGAACTGCGCGTCGACATGAAGCGCGCCAAGCCGAACGACCGGCTCGAGGCAGGCCAGAGCGTGCGCGTGCCGCCACTCAGGCTCGAGGAGAATAAGCCTGCCGCCCGCACGCCGGCGAAGGACCAGAGCGACGCGGCTTTCCTCAAGTCCATCACGCTCTACGAGGACAAGGACGTCCTCGTGCTCAACAAGCCCATGGGGCTCGCCGTGCAGGGCGGTTCCGGCACCACGCGCCATGTCGACGGTATGCTGGAGGCCCTGCGTGACGCCGACGGGCAGAAGCCGCGCCTCGTGCACCGGCTCGACAAGGACACGGCCGGCTGCCTCGTCGTCGCCAAGACGCGCTTTGCTGCGACGACGCTCGCCAAATCCTTCCGTTCGCGCTCGGCCCGCAAGATCTACTGGGCGCTCGTCGCCGGCGTGCCGAGGGTTCGGCAGGGGCGCATCTCGACCTATCTCGCGAAGGAGGAGGCGGGCGACGGCGACGCCCGCATGCGCGTCGCCCAGCACGGGGAGGAGGGCGCGAGCCACGCCGTGACCTATTACGCCGTGGTGGATACGGCGGCGCAGAAGCTCGCCTGGCTCTCGCTGAAGCCGGTGACNGGCCGCACGCACCAGCTGCGCGCGCACACGGCGCATATCGGCCACCCCATCGTCGGCGATCCGAAATATTTCAACGTCGAGAACTGGGAGCTGCCGGGCGGCATCCAGAACCGCCTGCACCTGCTGGCGCGGCGCATCGTCATTCCGCATCCGCGCACGGGCAAGCCCATCGACGTGACGGCGCCGCTGCCGCCGCACATGCAGCAGTCGTGGAACCTGCTCGGCTTCGACACGAGCGGCTACGATCCGATTGTCGAGGCACCGGAGGACTAGGAGTGCGCTTCCTCGTCTTCGACATAGACGGCACGCTGGTGGACAGCCAGAACCTGCTCGTTGCCGCGCAGGAGGCGACCTTTGCGGCCCACGGCCTGCCGCCGCCAAGCCGGGAGCGGGTGCTGTCGGTCGTCGGCCTGTCGTTGGCGGAGACCTTTCGGGTGCTGGCCGGGCCGGAGGGCCCGCATGCCGCGCTGGAGGCGACCTATCGCGCCACCTTTGCGCGGCTCGTTGCCGAGCCGTCCCTGGCCTCGCAGCTCTTTCCGGGCGTCGATGCCCTGCTGCGTGATCTTGCGGCGCGGGACAATCATTTCCTCGGCATTGCCACCGGCAAGTCGCAGCGCGGCGTGCGGCGGCTGTTCGAGGCCCACGGCTGGCATACGCTGTTCGCGAGCGTACAAACCGCGGACGATGCGCCGTCGAAGCCGCATCCGGCCATGCTGGAGCAGGCGATGGGAGAGGTGGGGGCGACGCCGGGGCAGACCGTCATGATCGGTGACAGCACCTTCGACATGCAGATGGCGCGAGCGGCGGGCTGCCGCGCTGTTGGCGTCGCCTGGGGCTACTGCAAGGTCGATGCCCTGCGGGCGGCCGGCGCGCAGCTGATTGTGGAGTCGGTTGAGGAACTTGCGGCTGTTCTTGCTGAAACCGATTCAACCATGGGCCTCGGCGCGGTGCCCTGACTGGCGGCTGCAGCGCCGATTCCGCTTTCGACTCGAAGCCATTGACGGCGAATCGTTTCCGCCGTCGCCGCGGGGGCCTCTTCATGCTAAGGACGCGCCATGCGTGACGAACTGACCATCGACTGGTTCCCGAAGGAAGGCGAGGCCGTGCGCGACCCCATGCGGGCGGCCCAGCAGTCCATGAAGGCGCACCTGCCGCGCCGCTTCTACAAGGAAGCGGCGGTGGAGGAGCGCGCGGAGGGCTTCGTTCTGCTGCTCGACGGGCGTCCGGCCCGCACCCCGGGCAAGGCCCTGCTGGCCCTGCCGACGCAGGCGGCGGGCGAGGCCGTGGCGGCGGAATGGGCCGCACAGGGGGAGCACATCGATCCGGCCGCGATGCCGCTCACGCGCATCGCCAATTCGGCCATCGACGGGGTGTCGCGGGAGATGGAGGCGGTGGCGGCCGATGTCGTCAAATACGCCGGTTCGGACCTGCTATGTTACCGCGCCGAGGGGCCGGAGCGCCTCGTCGCGCGTCAGCAGCAGATCTGGGATCCCATTCTCGCCTGGGTGCGGGAGGCGCTTGGGG
>JGI25328J35697_1001756_pt1 | contig 14422 bp, 13 predicted proteins | sample HigsolmetaAR203D_FD_35697 | JGI IMG/M metagenome (IMG submission 35697)
GTGCAGGCCGGCCGCGAGCTGCTGGAGCGCGAGCTCAAGCGCCTGGGCCTGCAGCAGGCCGACCTGGCGCCGGTGGCCAGGCGCTTCCACGCCGAGACGGTGGACGACCTGTACGTCCAGGTGGCGCTGGGCGACGTCGGCCCCAGCCAGGTCGGCCGCGCCCTGCTGGAGCTGGAGCGGGCGGCCGAGGGGGGCGCCGCCGCCACGCCCGGAGCCGCGCCAGGCGCGCAAGCGCGGCGAGCCGGGCTTCACCGTGCAGGGCGTGGGCAACCTGCTGGTGCAGCTGGCGCGCTGCTGCCAGCCGGTGCCGGGCGAGGCCATCGCCGGCTACCTGACCCGCCACCGCGGCGTGACCGTGCACCGCGCCGGCTGTGCCGCCTTCGCCCGCCTGGCCGCGGCGCAGCCGCAGCGGGTGCTGCCGGTGGAGTGGGGCAGCCATGGCAGCAGCTACGAGGTGGACGTGACGATCGCCGCGGTGGACCGCAAATGGCTGCTGAAGGACGTGACCACGGTGATCGCCCAGGAGGACGCCTACGTGGCCGACATCCGCTCGGACGTGCGCGGCGACGGCCGGGTGCAGCTGCGGGTGCGCCTGCGCGTGGCCGACTATGGCCAGCTGTCCGCCCTGCTGGGCAAGCTGGAGGCGCTGCCGGGCGTGGAGCGGGCCTGGCGCCTCGGCTGAGTCCCCCCGGGCCGCCGATCGACGCGGCGGATCGGCCCGCAAGAGGCCGCTTCCGGCGCCGGAANGNCCGTGCCNGCNGGGTTTGCCGCCGCCTTGGCGCTGGCATAGTCTTTCCGCATGANTCCCGGCCTTTCCGCCCAGGCATCTCCCCCCGCCCCGGTGCCCGTCCCCGACGAGCCGGTGCCGGACTACGTCCTCGACCTGGAGAAGGCCGCCTCCTACCTGCCCGCCGAGCAGCTCCCGCTGCTGCGCGAGGCCTGGCGCGTGGGCGCCGCCGCCCACGCCGGGCAGACCCGCAAGTCGGGCGAGCCGTACATCACCCACCCGGTGGCGGTGGCCAAGGTGCTGGCCGAGCTGGGCCTGGACGTGGAGACGCTGATCGCGGCGATCCTGCACGACACCATCGAGGACACCCCGCTGCGCCGGGAGGAGATCGCCGAGCGCTTCGGCGAGAACGTGGCCGAGCTGGTGGACGGCGTCACCAAGCTGGACAAGCTGAAGTTCCGCGACCGCCAGGAGGCGGTGGCCGAGAGCTTCCGCAAGATGCTGCTGGCCATGGCGCGCGACCTGCGCGTGATCATGATCAAGCTGGCCGACCGCCTGCACAACATGCGCACGCTCGGCGCGCAGAGCCCGGAGGCGCGGGTGCGCATCGCCCGCGAGACGCTGGAGATCTACGCGCCCATCGCCCAGCGCCTGGGCATGAGCCTGGTCAAGTCCGAGCTGCAGAACCTGGGCTTCCGCGCCCTGCACCCCTGGCGCCACGCCATCATCGAGAAGCACATCCGCAGCCAGCCGGTGATGCGCCGCGAGTCCATGGCGCAGGTCGAGGCCAAGCTGTCCCAGGGACTGGCGCGCGAGGGCCTGGAGCACCGCCTGGTCAGCCGGGTCAAGACGCCCTGGAGCATCTACAACAAGATGCAGGGCGAGGGCAAAAGCTTCGACCAGGTGATGGACGTCTTCGGCTTCCGCGTGGTGGTCAAGACGGTGTCGGACTGTTACCGGGCCCTTGGCGCCGTGCACGCGCAGTTCAAGCCGCTGGACGGCCGCTTCCGCGACTTCATCGCCATCCCCAAGGCCAACGGCTACCAGTCCCTGCACACGGTGCTGTTCGGCCCCTACGGCTCGCCGATCGAGGTGCAGATCCGCACCGAGGAGATGGACCTGATCGCCGAGCGCGGCATCGCCGCCCACTGGAGCTACAAGTACGGCAGCGACGGCCCCAACAGTGCGCAGAGCCGCGCCCACGCCTGGATCGTGGAGCTGATCGAGTCGCAGCGCGCCGCCGGCTCCTCGCTGGAGTTCCTCGAGAACGTCAAGGTGGACCTGTTCCCGGACGAGGTCTACCTGTTCACTCCCAAGGGCCGCATCCTGGCCCTGCCGCGCAACGCCACCGCCCTGGACTTCGCCTACGCCGTGCACACCGACGTGGGCAACCAGGCCGTGGCCGCGCGCGTGGACAAGAAGCTGGTGCCGCTGAAGACCAAGCTGTCCAGCGGCCAGACCGTGGAGATCATCACCGCCAAGTCGGCCGCGCCCAAGCCGCAGTGGCTGGAGTTCGTGGTCACCAGCAAGGCGCGCACCGCCATCCGCCACCAGCTCAAGCAGCTGGAGCACGAGGACGCGGTGCAGCTGGGCCACCGCATGCTCGACCGCGCACTGGAGGCGATGGGCAGCTCGCTGGAGAAGCTGCCGGCGCAGCGCCTGGAATCGTTCCTGGCCGAGCACCGCTTCCCGCGCCTGGAGGCGTTCCTGGCCGAGATCGCGCTGGGCAACTGGATGCCCAGCCAGGCCGCGCAGGCGCTGATGGCCTACGCCGAGCTGCGCGGCGGCGCCCAGTCCAAGCACGTGCAGGAGAAGATCCTGATCAACGGCACCGAGGGGGGCGTGGTCAGCTTCGCCAACTGCTGCCAGCCGATCCCCGGCGACGAGATCATGGGCTACCACACCGCCGGCAAGGGCGTGGTAGTGCACCGCATGGACTGCCCGAACCTGGTCGAGTTCCGCAAGTCGCCCGAGCGCTGGGTGCCGATCGACTGGGACCCGGACGTGACCGGCGACTACGACACCTCGCTGATCGTGGACGTGGAGAACCACACCGGCGTGCTGGCGCAGCTGGCCGCGGCGGTCGCGCAGAGCGAGTCCAACATCGACCGGGTGGACTACCTGGACCGCGACAGCAACGCCGCACAGCTGCGCTTCGCCATCCAGGTGCGCAACCGCGCGCACCTGGCCGAGGTGATCCGCCGCCTGCGCCGCCTGAACGTGGTGCAGAGCGTGCGCCGGCAGTAGCCGCGTGCCCGCGCGCTGCCGGTGGCGGCGGCGGAGGGGCTAGAATCCCGGCCCTGTCCACGCACACCGGAACAGCCCATGTCCGAAATCATCCAGACCGACAAGGCGCCCGCGGCCATCGGCCCTTACTCGCAGGCCGTGCGCGCCGGCAACACCGTGTACTTCTCCGGCCAGATCCCGCTGGTGCCGGCCACCGGCGAGGTGGTGGAGGGCGGCATCGAGGCGCAGGCGCGCCAGGTGTTCGACAACCTCAAGGCCGTGGCCGAGGCCGCCGGCGGCTCGCTGGACCGGATCGTGCGCCTGGGCCTGTACCTGACCGACCTGTCCCAGTTCGCCACGGTCAACGCGGTGATGCANGAGTACTTCTCCGCCCCGTACCCGGCCCGTTCCACCATCGGCGTGGCCGCCCTGCCCAAGGGCGTGGCGTTCGAGGCCGACGCCGTGATGGTGCTCGACTGAGCCTCCCGGGCAGGCGGAGCGCGGCGTGGCCGGTCCCCGGCGCCACNCCCCGCCCCTGATCGCCGGCGCCGGTGCCATGCCGGTGTCCGCGCTCAAGGGCGTGGGCGCGCGCCTGGCCGAGAAGCTGGCCGCGCGCGGGCTGGGCACGGTGCAGGACCTGTGGCTGCACCTGCCGCTGCGCTACGAGGACCGCACCCGCCTGTCCCGCATCGCCGACCTGCGCCCGGGCGAGCCGGCACAGGTCGAAGGCCGGGTGGAGGCCGTGGAGCGCGGCTTCCGCTACCGGCCGGTGCTGCGCGTGGCCATCGGCGACGGCTCCCGCGCCACACTGGTGCTGCGCTTCTTCCACTTCCGCGCCGCCCAGGCCGCGCAGTTCCGTCCGGGCGTGCGCGTGCGCTGCTTCGGCACGCCGCGGCCGGGCCAGNACGGCCTGGAGATCGTCCATCCCAGCTACCGCATCCTGGCCGACGACGAGGCCGCGCCGCTGGGCCAGTCCCTGGACCCGGTGTACCCGGCGGTGGAGGGCGTGCCGCCGGCGGTGCTGCGGCGCCTGATCGGCCAGGCGCTGGACCTGCTGCCGGAGCCGGCGGCCATGGAGCTGCTGCCGCCNGAACTGCCGGAGCTGGCCGGCCTGCCGGGCCTGCGCCAGTCGCTGCTGACCCTGCACCGTCCCGCCCCCGGCGAGGACCTGGCCGCGCTGGCCGCCGGCACCCACCCGGCGCAGCGGCGCCTGGCGCTGGAGGAGCTGCTGGCCCACCACCTGAGCCTGCGTCGCCAGCGCCTGGCCCAGCAGAGCCAGTCGGCGCGGCCGCTGGCCGGCCCCGGCGAGCTGGCCGGGCGCCTGCTCCGGCAGCTGCCCTTCGCCCTGACCGGTGCCCAGCGCCGGGTGTTCGAGCAGGTCCGTGCCGACCTGGCGCGGCCGGTGCCGATGCTGCGCCTGGTCCAGGGCGACGTCGGCTCGGGCAAGACCGTGGTGGCGGCGCTGGCCGCCACCCTGGCGGTGGAACAGGGCTGCCAGGTGGCGCTGGCCGCGCCGACCGAGCTGCTGGCCGAGCAGCACCTGGCCAACCTGCGCGGCTGGCTGGAGCCGCTGGGCGTGCGCGTGGCCTGGCTGGCCGGCAAGGTCACAGGCAAGGCGCGCGCGCAGGTGCTGGCCGACGTGGCCTCCGGCGCCGCCCAGGTGGTGGTCGGCACCCACGCGCTGATGCAGGAGGGCGTGGCCTTCCACGACCTGGCCCTGGTGATCGTGGACGAGCAGCACCGCTTCGGCGTGCAGCAGCGCCTGGCGCTGCGCGACAAGGGCCCGGCGCACGGCCTGGTGCCGCACCAGCTGGTGATGACCGCCACGCCGATCCCGCGCACCCTGGCCATGACCGCCTACGCCGACCTGGATGTGTCGGCCATCGACGAGCTGCCGCCCGGCCGCACCCCGGTGCGCACCGTGGCGGTCAGCGCCGAGCGGCGACCGGAGCTGGTCGAGCGCGTGCGCGCGGCCTGCCGCGAGGGGCGGCAGGCGTACTGGGTGTGCACCCTGATCGAGGACCCGGAGGAGGGCGCGGGCGGCGCCCGCAACGGCGGCCGCGTCGAGGCGCAGGCCGCGCAGCGCACCTGGGAGATGCTGTCGGCGCAGCTGCCGGAGCTGCGCGTGGGCCTGGTGCACGGGCGCATGAGGGCCGCCGAGAAGCAGGCCACCATGCGCGCGTTCAAGGACGGCGCGCTCGACCTGCTGGTGGCCACCACCGTGATCGAGGTGGGCGTGGACGTGCCCAACGCCTCGCTGATGATCATCGAGAACGCCGAGCGCCTGGGCCTGGCGCAGCTGCACCAGCTGCGCGGGCGGGTGGGGCGTGGCGCGGCCGCCTCCACCTGCGTGCTGCTGTACCAGCCGCCGCTGTCGGCCATGGCGCGGCAGCGCCTGGAGACCCTGCGCACCACCTCCGACGGCTTCGTCATCGCCGAGAAGGACCTGGAGCTGCGCGGCCCGGGCGAGCTGCTGGGCACGCGCCAGACCGGCCTGGCCGCGTTCCGCATCGCCGACCTGGGCCGCGACGCCCACCTGCTGCCGCAGGTGCACGCGCTGGCCGACCGCCTGCTGGCGCAGCGCCCGGACGTGGCCGACAGGGTGGTGGCGCGCTGGGTCGGCGGCGCGGTGCGCTACGCCGCGGCCTGAAGCCGGTCGCCGGCGGTTTGCCCCGGACGCCGCGACGGGCGAAACTGGCCGGCCGTTTTCCTGGATCTGGCGAATGAGCGAGAAGATTCCGCTGCTGATCGACACCGACCCCGGCGTGGACGACGCGCTGGCGCTGTTGATGGCGTTCAACTCGCCGGCGCACGAGGTGGTGGGCCTGACCATCGCCGCCGGCAACGTCGGCCTGGCGCACACCGTGCGCAACGCGCTGAAGCTGTGCGAGGTGGCCGGGCGCGCGGACGTGCCCGTGTTCCCCGGCTGCGGGGGGCCGCTGGTGCACGCCCCGCGTGAGGACGCGGCGCACGTGCATGGCCGCGACGGTTTCGGCGACGTCGGCTATCCCGACCCGGCCGCCCGGCCCGCCGCCGAGCATGCCGCGCTGGCGATCCTGCGCCTGTCGCACGAACACGCCGGCCGCCTGGTGCTGGTCGCGCTGGGGCCGCTGACCAACCTGGCCCTGGCCCTGCGCCTGGACCCGACCCTGCCGCAGCGCCTGGCGCGGCTGGTGGTGATGGGCGGGGCGGTGAGTGCGCACGGCAACATCACCCCGGTGGCCGAGTTCAACGTCGGCTTCGACCCGGAGGCCGCGCATGTGGTGTTCAGCGGCTTCCCGCGCCTGGACCTGGCCGACTGGGAGGCGACCCTGGCCCACGGTCTGCACATGCGCCGGGTCGAGCAGTGGCTGGCGGCCGACTCGCCGCGGGCACGCTTCTACGAAGCGATCTCCCGCCGCACCCGGCACTGGTCGGAGGACCGCCGCGGCGAGCACTGGCACTCGGCCGACGCCCTGGCCATGGCCTGGGCGCTGGAGCCGGAGGGGGCGCTGGAACTGGCCGAGCGCCCGGTGGCGGTGGAGACCGAAGGGCGCCTGGCCCGCGGCCTGACCGCGGTGGACTGGAACCGGCAGACCGGTGCCCCGGACAACGCCCGCATCCTGCTGCGCTACGACCAGGCCCGCTTCGAGGCCCGGATCCAGGCTGCGCTGGCCGCCGCCTGAGCGTGGGGCAGGCCCCGGCTTGCGCCTGGGCCTGCCGGACGGCTAGAATGCTTGGCTCCGTTCCGAATTCCCATACGGTGTACGCCATGAAGGCCGGCATCCATCCCGAATACCGCGAAGTCGTCTTCCACGACGTCACCTCCGACTTCAAGTTCCTGACCCGCTCGACCCTGGCGGCCAGCGCCAAGGAAACGATCAAGTGGGAGGATGGCAACGAGTATCCGCTCGTCAAGATCGAAATCTCGTCGGCCTCGCACCCGTTCTACACCGGCAAGCACAAGGTCGTGGACACCAGCGGCCGCATCGACAAGTTCCAGCGCCGCTACGCCCGCTGAGCCGGCCGCCCCGCGGGGCGTGCACCGACGAAGCCGAAGTCGTACGCCGGACGGCCGCGCTTGCGCGGCCGTCTTGCTGTGCGCGGTTTGGCGCCCGCCGGCTGGAACGGTGTGTGTCATACCTTGGCAGCAGGGACGCATACCGCGGGGTATGCGATAATTCCGCGGATTCGCGGCCGCTGCCGCGGACGAAATTCGCGACCGCAGCGGCGCTGTGCGCCCTCCTGCGGTGATCACCCCATAGAGGAGCGCACATCGTGTCCCATTCCGATCAGGTCACCCTGAACGCCGGCGAGAAGTCGGTGACCCTGCCGGTGCTCAAGCCCACCCTGGGCAACGACTGCGTGGATATCGCCAGGCTGCCCAAGGAAACCGGGCTGTTCACCTACGACTCGGGCTTCACCGCGACCGCCAGCTGCAAGTCGGCGGTGACCTACATCGACGGCGATGCCGGCGTGCTGCTGTACCGCGGCTACCCGATCGAGCAGCTGGCCGAGAAGTCCAGCCACGTGGCCGTCGCCTACGCCCTGCTCAACGGCGACCTGCCCAGCGCCGAGCAGCTCAAGGCCTTCGAGGCCGAGCTGGCCGCCGAGGCCGGCGTGAGCGAGGCGATCCACACCCTGATCGGCTCGTTCGACCGCAAGGCGCACCCGATGGCGATCCTGGCCGCGGCCATCGCCCACCTGGCCGCCGAGTACCACGACTCGCTGGACCTGTCCGACGCCGAGCAGCGCCGCAAGGCCGCCGTGCGCCTGATCGCCAAGGTGCCGACCCTGTCGGCGCTGATCTACCGCCACGGCCAGGGCCTGCCGGCCAACAAGCCGGACGCCTCGCTGGACTACGTGTCCCGCTTCCTGAAGCAGACCTTCGAGTCGGCCGACGGCAAGTACGAGCTCAACCCGGCCGTGGTCAAGGCGCTGGACGTGCTGTTCATCCTGCACGCCGACCACGAGCAGAACGCCTCCACCTCGACCGTGCGCCTGGTCGGCTCCACCGGCGCCAACCCGTACGCCTCGGTCGCCGCCGGCGTCACCGCGCTGTGGGGTCCGGCCCACGGCGGCGCCAACGAGGCCGTGCTGAAGATGCTCGAGGAGATCGGCACCGCCGACAACGTCGAGTCGGCCGTGCTCAAGGCCAAGGACAAGACCTCGGGCTTCCGCCTGATGGGCTTCGGCCACCGCGTCTACAAGAACTTCGACCCGCGCGCCAAGATCATCCGCGAGATGACCCACAAGGTGCTGGGCGAGCTGGGCGTCAACGACCCGCTGCTGGAAGTGGCGATGAAGCTCGAGGCCGCGGCGCTGAAGGACGAATACTTCGTGCAGCGCAAGCTGTACCCGAACGTGGACTTCTACAGCGGCATCATCTACAAGGCGCTGAAGATCCCGACCGAGATGTTCACGGTCATGTTCGCCCTGGCCCGCACCGCCGGCTGGGTGTCGCACTGGCTGGAGCAGCAGGTGGATCCGGAGATGAAGATCGGCCGCCCGCGCCAGGTCTACATCGGCCACGCCAAGCGCGACGTGGCCTGACCGGCGCGCGCCCCCTGCGCCTTGCGAGAACGCCCCGCGCGAGCGGGGCGTTTTTCTTTGCGCCGCCGGTGGCGTGGCCGTGCGGCGGGCGCGCCGTCAGCGCAGGCCCTCGCAGGCGGCGATCTCCTCCCCGGCCAGCAGCTGGCGCAGCTGTGCCAGCGAGGCGCGGCGCATGGGCTTCTCGTCCACCGCCGACAGCGGTGCCTGGCGCAGCGCGTCCAGCNGCAGCACGGTCAGGTCGAAGGGCAGATCCTCGGCGGCGAACACCCACACCGGGAAGTCGCCGCTGCGCTCGCGGTCCAGGCGCAGGCGCCGGGTGCGCGACTCGGCCGGGATGCCGTGCTCGTCGAGGAACAGCGCCACCGCCTCCGGGTCGTCCGAGAACAGCTGCAGCAGCACCGGCGAGCCGGCGTCGGCGGTGCCCTCCAGCACCGGCCCGACCAGACGCGGCTGGAATCGGGCGAAGAATTCCAGGGCGCGCACCGCGGCCTCGCGCCGGCGGCGCAGGGCGAGGGCCTGCTCGGGGCCCTGGAAGATGCGCTGGTACTCGCGCAGGGCCTCCTCGATCTCGCGGTTGCGCGGCAGCGAAGCGTCGTCGTGGATGCCCAGGCGGTTGGCGGCCTTGAGCTTGGCCTGGTGGTAGTCGCGGATGCCGCCTTCGGCCATCAGCCGGGCGGCCTCGTAGGCCAGGCGCCGGCGGCGCTCGCGGGTGCGGGTCTCGGCGTGCTGGCGGGCGCGGTGCATGGTCCACACTCNGTTCGAGGCCTGGGCCCGACTGTAGCGCAACGGCGTGGCCGATCCAACGACGCGGCCGCCGCCGCGCTCAGAAGATGTCGAAGGCCTCTTCCTCGTCCGCCGGCGTGCCGAAGAAGTCCGGCGCGCTGTACAGGCGCTCCAGGTCCTCGACCTTGATGTACTCGGGGCGACCGCCGCCCTCGGCGGAGATGCGCCCGGACTCGTCCACGTGCACCAGCACCATGCCCGCCGGCGGCTCCAGCGGCATCACCGGCCGGCCCTCCAGGGCCACGCGCATGTAGTCGATCCAGATCGGCAACGCGGCCTTGCCGCCGTACTCGCGGTAGCCCAGCGACTTGAAGTCGTCGCGGCCGACCCAGACGGTGGTGGCCAGGTCGCCGCCGAAGCCGGAGAACCAGGCGTCGCGGTGGTCGTTGGTCGAGCCGGTCTTGCCGCCCACGTCCTCGCGGCCGAGCACCCTGGCCGCGGCGCCGGTGCCGCGCTGGACCACGTCGCGCATCATCGACACGAGCTGGTAGGCGCTGCGCTCGTCGATCGCGCGCGGGGCGACCTTCGCGTCCGCCGGCAGGGGAACGGTCCCGGTGGCCTCCGTGGCCGGTTCTGCCGTCTGTGCCTGCGCGCCAGGGGCGGGCAGGGCGCCGAAGTTGAAGCCGTCCACCACCTGCGGGGCCTGGGCGCCGGCCTGGCCGCCGCCGCAGGTACGGCAGGCCACCAGCGGCTCGTGCTTGTACACCACCCGGCCGTCGCGGTCGCGGACCTCGTCGATCAGCCAGGTGTCCACCCGCGAGCCGCCGTTGGCGAACACGGCGTAGGCGCGCGCCACCGACAGCGGAGTCAGCGAGGCCGTGCCCAGGGACATGGACAGGTTGGGCGGCAGCTCGGACTCCTCGAAGCCGAACTGGGTGATGAAGCGGCGGGCGAAGTCCACGCCGATGGCGTCCAGCAGGCGCACCGAGACCAGGTTGCGCGACTGCACCAGCGCCTCGCGCAGGCGCATCGGGCCCTTGAACTTGCCGTCGTCGTTCTGCGGCGACCAGGTGTGGCCGCGGCGGTCGCGGAACACCACCGGGGCGTCGAGCACCACCGAGGCCGGGTTGAAGCCCTTCTCGAAGGCCGCAGCGTACACGAACGGCTTGAAGCTGGAGCCGGGCTGGCGGCGCGCCTGGGTGGCACGGTTGAACTTGTTGCCGGCGAAGCTGTAGCCGCCGACCAGGGCGCGCAGGGCGCCGGTGTTGGCGTCCAGCGAGACCAGCGCGGCCTGGGCGCGCGGCACCTGGTCCAGCAGGTACTCGCCCTCCTTCTCGCCACGCCGCACCCGCACCACGTCGCCACGGGCCAGCAGCGCAGCCGGGCTCTTGCCGGTCCAGCGCGCCGCCTGCGCGCCGAGCACCACCCGGCTGCCGTCGGCCAGCACCACCTGGGCGCTGCCGTCCGCGGCGGTGGCGGCGACCACCGCCGGCAGCAGGTCGGCCTGCGCCGAGATGCCGGCGATGGCCCGGGCCAGGGCCCTGTCGTCGGCGTCGGCCGGCAGCTCCAGCTTCTGCTCGACCCCGTGCCAGCCGTGGCGGTGGTCGTACAGGCGCAGGCCCTCGCGCACGGCGCGGTCGGCGGCCATCTGCAGGTCGGCGTCGATGGTGGTGGTGACCCGGTAGCCGCGGGTCAGCGACTCCGGGCCAAAGCGCTCCAGCATCTCCTGGCGGACCATCTCGGCCACGTACGGGGCCGGGGCCTCCAGCGGCGGCTCGTGCGGGGTGGCGTGCATCGGCACCGCCTTGGCCGCGGCCGCCTCGGCCGCGGTCACGAAGCCCAGCTCGGCCATGCGGTCGAGGATGTAGTCGCGGCGGATGCGCGCGCGCTCGGGGTTGCTGATCGGGTTGCCGGAGGAGGGGAACTTGGGGATGCCGGCCAGCGAGGCCATCTCGTCCAGGTCCAGCTCGTCCAGCTTCTTGCCGTAGTAGTACTCGGCGGCGGCGGCCACGCCGTAGGCGCGGTTGCCGAAGAAGCTCTTGTTGAGGTACAGCTCCAGGATCTGGTCCTTGCTCAGGGCCTTCTCCATGCGGATGGCCAGCAGCATCTCGGCCAGCTTGCGCCGGTAGCTGTACTCGGAGCTGAGGAAGAACTGGCGGGCCACCTGCTGGGTGATGGTGGAGCCGCCGGGCACACGCTTGGCGTCGGTGGTGGCCAGCAGCCAGACCGCGCGGGCCACGCCCTTGTAGTCCACGCCGCCGTGCTCGTAGAAGCGCGCGTCCTCGATGGCGATGAAGGCCTGGCGCAGGCGTTCGGGCACCTGGTCGATGGTCACCGGGTAGCGCCGGGCCTCGCCGAACACGGCCATCAGCCGGCCGTCGGCGGCGTGCACGTACAGCGGCTCCTGCATCTCGACCCGGCTCAGCGTGGACACGTCGGGCAGCTGGGCCGAGATCCTCGCGTACAGGACGGCCAGGGCGATGCCGGCCAGCAGGGCCAGGCCCGCGGCGGTGATCAGGGCCCAGCGCAGCAGGCGGCGGAAAAGGGGCATGGACTCAAGGGCCGATTGCAGATTTCGCGGCCGCAGAGTATAGAGGAACAACGCGGACCCCTCCGGGGACGGTCCGCCAAGGGGGAGGCCGCCGGGGGCAAGCGTCCGCGTGGCCTGTCCGGGGGGCCCGGGGTTGCCAAGCGTAAAAGCGTCGTTATCTAATGCGCGGGCACAGGGGGTTCAACGTGTCCAAGTGCCTGTCGGCAGGGGAGAAACCGTGGGGCTCATCCCGAAAAGCCAGTCGCCGCTGATCGGCGTCGACATCAGCTCGACTGCGGTCAAGCTGTTGCAGCTGTCGCGTAGCGGCAACCGTTACCGCGTGGAGCACTACGCGGTCGAACCGCTGCCACCCAACGCGGTGGTGGAGAAGAACATCGTCGAGGTGGAGGCGGTGGGCGAGGCCATCCGCCGCGCCGTGAACCGTTCCGGCACCCGGGCCAAGTACGCCGCGGCCGCGGTCGCCGGCTCGGCGGTGATCACCAAGATCATCCCCATGCCGGCCGACCTGGACGAGGACGAGATGGAGGCCCAGGTCGAGCTGGAGGCGGTCAACTACATCCCGTACCCGATCGAGGAAGTGAACCTGGACTTTGAGGTGCTGGGCCCGATGCCCAACAACCCGGAGATGGTTCAGGTGCTGCTGGCCGCCTCGCGTTCGGAGAACGTGGAGCTGCGCCAGTCCGCGCTCGAACTGGGCGGCCTGACCGCCAAGGTCATGGACGTGGAGGCCTTCGCGGTCGAGAACGCCTTCGCCCTGATCGCCGGCGACCTGCCGGTGGGGCCCGACGGCGTGATCGCGCTGGTGGACATCGGCGCCACCATGACCACGCTCAACGTCATCCGCGGCGGCCGCAGCCTGTACAGCCGCGAGCAGGTGTTCGGCGGCAAGCAGCTGACCGACGAGGTCATGCGCCGCTACGGCCTGACCTACGAGGAGGCCGGCCTGGCCAAGCGCCAGGGCGGCCTGCCGGATTCCTACGCGCAGGAAGTGCTGGAGCCGTTCAAGGAGGCCACGGTCCAGCAGATCAGCCGACTGCTGCAGTTCTTCTACGCCGGCAGCGAGTACAACCGCGTCGACCAGATCGTGCTGGCCGGCGGCTGCGCGGCCATCGCCGGCCTGCCGGAGATGGTCGAGGAGCAGCTCGGCGTGCCGACGGTGGTGGCCAACCCGCTGGCGCAGATGACACTCGGTCCGCGCGTGCAGCCGCAGGCGCTGAGCCAGGATGCGCCCGCGCTGATGATCGCCACCGGGCTGGCCCTGAGGAGCTTCGACTGATGGCACGCATCAATCTCCTGCCCTGGNGCGCCGAGCGCCGCAAGCAGCGGCAGCGCGAGTTCCAGGGCATGCTCGGCCTGGCTGCGCTCGGCGGCGCGCTGCTGTCCTTCCTCATCTGGTTCCACTACGACCGGCAGATCGAGGGCCAGCACGAACGCAACGCGTTCCTGGAGGCCGAGATCGCCAAGGTCAAGAAGCAGAACGAGGAGATCAAGGAACTCGACGCCAAGAAGGACCGTCTGCTGGCCCGCAAGAAGGTCATCGAGGAGCTGCAGGCCAACCGCTCGCAGATGGTCCACCTGTTCGACGCGCTGGTGCGCACCATCCCCGACGGCGTGGTGCTGACCTCGCTCAAGCAGGAAGGCGACATCCTCACCCTGCAGGGCAGCGCGCAGTCCAATGCGCGCGTATCCGCCTACATGCGCAACCTCGAGGGCTCCGGCTGGATGACCAGGCCGGACCTGTCGATCATCGAGGCCAAGGACGAGAAGGCCGAGCAGGCCGCGCCGGTCGGCCGGACCCTGCCGTACAACTTCACCCTCAAGGTCACCCTGGCCAACCCGCAGCAACAGCAGCAGGGCGAGGGGCTGGCCGACGCGGTGGCCGACGCGGCCGCCGCCGAGGCCGCGGACGCCCCGGCCGAGGCCGCGCCCGCGCAGGAGGCCGGCGGGGCCAGCCCGGAGCAGCCGGCGCCGCAGCAGGTCCCGGCCGCGCCGGCGCCGGCCGAAGCGCCTGAGGCCCAGAGCCAGACCCAGGGGAGCGCGGCGCCATGAGCCAGAAGAAGAAAAAGAAGATCAAGATCAGCGAGCTGGACTTCAACAACATCGGCAGCTGGCCGCAGCAGGCCAAGACGGTGTTCTGTGTCCTGCTGGCCGCGTTCATCGTGGTGATGACCTACCTGCTGGTCATCCGCGGCAAGGTCGAGGAGCTGGAGGGGCTGGAGCGGCGCGAGGCCGACCTGCGCGCGCAGTTCGAGACCGAGCAGGCCGCGCGGCCAACCTCGAACCGCTGCGCCAGCAGCTGGCGCAGATGGAGCAGGTGCTGCAGCAGATGCTGCGCCAGCTGCCCAGCAAGACCGAGATGCCGGACCTGATCATCGACATCTCGCAGACCGCGCTGTCCAGCGGCCTGACCAACGAGCTGTTCCAGCCGGGTCCGGAGATCCCCAAGGAGTTCTACGCCGAGAAGCCGACTACCACCAGTTCGGCGCCTTCGTCAGCGGCGTGGCTTCGCTGCCGCGCGTGGTGATCCTGACCATGCACGACATCTCGCTGCGTCCCCGTGGCGAAAGGAACCCGGGCGAGGGCATCCGGCCGAATTCCACCCTGGAGCTCTCGGGCACGGTGAAGACCTACCGCTACCTCGACGAGGAGGAGGCGCAACAGGC
>JGI25328J35697_1001760_pt1 | contig 14386 bp, 16 predicted proteins | sample HigsolmetaAR203D_FD_35697 | JGI IMG/M metagenome (IMG submission 35697)
GCGCACAGCAAAAAAGACAGCACAAAGCCGCTGAATATGGCCGGTTCCCGCGTCGCGCGCATCTGCGCGCGAAACGGCGCCGGATCATCTCCCGCGATCGGCGGCAGCATCCGCACGAGCGCCAGCAAAATGAGCAGGCTGACCAGGCCGAGCACGGAAAAGATGGCGCGCCACCCCCAAGCTTCGGTTACGGCGATGCCGAGCGGCACCCCCAGCGTCAACGCGCTGCCGAACGCAAATCCGATCGCGCTGATCGCCCCGCCNATTTTNTCGGGNGGAACGAGCCTCGCCGCCGAACTGACGGCCACGACGCTGTAAACACCCGCGCCAAGCCCCAGCAGCACACGGGCAACGAGCAGCGGAACATAACCGGCGCTGAAGCAAGTCAGCGCACATCCTGCGACAAATACGGCGAGCGAACCGATCATCACGCGTTTTCGTCCCATCCGCGACGTCAGCGTCACCAAAACGGGCGTGCCGATGGCGAACGCGAGCGAATAGGCGGTGACAAACTGTCCGGCCATGGCGATGGAGATGCGCAAATCGTCGGCCAGCGCGGGGAGGACGCCGGCGACCGCCAGCTCGGCCGTTCCCGTGAGAAAGGCGCCGAGCGCGATCACATACACATTCAGACGTCTCATTCGGTTCAGTCCTTTCCGGCACAACGCCCATTTTCAGCATGGCCATGCTTTTGCGGATCCGCTTGATTGACATTGTAATCCTTTTGCTTACATAATGTAAGGAGGCAAAGTATTCGTAAATAATCCTGATATTTTGACTTACTTATAAAATGTAAGGATGTGGGTTGAGTGGAATCTTTGTCGGTAGATCAACAAGCACCGAATCCCGTATGCGAATTGGTGCAAATCATCGGCTCCAAATGGGGATTCGCGGTCATCGCCGAACTGTTCAAGGGAGCAAAACGTTTTAACCGGCTGCAGCGCGCGATCGGCGTCATCAAAACGCAGTCCCTGACGGATACGCTGCGCCTTTTGGAACAAAACGGCTTCGTGCGGCGCGAGGTGTTCCCGACCGTCCCCGTGACCGTGGAATATTCGCTGACGGAGAAAGGCCGGGATTTTCATCGGGTGATCGAAGCGATGTATCAATGGGCGGAGAAATGGGGGAGAGGAAAGCATCCTGCGGCGGACGGCGACTTGTAATCGGCGCCTGAAGGTAGCCGCCGCGCCGGAGGCGAATGTATGGACTGAGAATGCCGTCTCCGGCTGCGGGAGTAAATGGATCTTGGCAGCATCAATGGACATTCAACCACGTTTTGCATAAAGACNNGATGTAGTCGTGCTGATCNGCCCAGCCTTTCCACACCGTCTCCGTCCATTCCTTGATTTTTTGATCTCTTTGTTCCCCCGCTTCCGCGTTCCACACGTCGGAAACCGTCACTTCCCACGTCCGCCGCGGAGGCTCGAGCCGCGGCCATGCGAAACTTTTTCCCGTCTTGTTCGCGAGCTCCATGTGCGCTTTCTGCACTTGTCTTCCCGTATATCCGCGTTCGACGGCGAGGTACAGACCGACCAGCGCAAAAACCGTCGTGATCGGTTTGACGAGTGCTCCCGTATGCTGTGCGCCGTAGGCATCCACGCACATTTGATGAATAAAGGACAAATCCATTCGCTCCATGTTGGATGCGCTCAATTCTCCATAAAGTGCCCAGCACTCTCCGCTTGCCATATAACGATCGCTCATCGGCAATTGCCGGTCGGGGAGCTCCGCCCCGCAGCCCGGACATTTCACCAAACGGTTCATCGCGTTCATCGGTCTCCTTCACAGGGTCGTCGTGAATTTCATTATAGCCCGGAAGATATGCGGATGAAATGCCTTGTCGGGCCGCAGCGCCGCAAATGATCCAGTGACGTCCCTTGTCCGTGTTTTTGGTATATAATGGGGATAACTTCTAACTTCGTTTGAGGAGGGACAAGCCCCGCATGGTCAGCGCCGTATTTCAACAAGCCGTCAGGGAAGCGACGGGAACCGCTTGGGAGGAATGGATCGGGAAGCTGGAGCGGACGGTCGATCCGTTGTGGTCGCACGAACAGATGAAAAACCACATTTGCGGCACCTTTCATCTTTCGGACGAGTGGGGAGAATGGCTGGCCGTCATGTATGGGCAGCGATCGGGCCGGAAGCCGGTCGGCGTCACCAAAGACGCGGGCGTGCAAATCGGCGTCCGAAAAACGTTGGATGTCGACAAGGAAGCGATCTGGCGTTTCCTGTTTTCCCCCCGGGGATTGTCCTTGTGGATCGGAACCGTTGCCGAATTTCGGCCGCAAAAAGGGTTCGAGTTCGCTTCCGCGGAAGGCGTTTCGGGAAAACTGACGGTCGTTCGGCCGTTCGAAATGATGCGCATGACGTGGAAGCGCCCGGAATGGGACCGGCCGTCCCGGCTGCAAATCCGTCTGCTGCCCGCGAATGCGGGCAAAACGACGGTTGCGATCCATCAGGAAATGCTGGAAGACGTCTACATTCGGGAATTGATGCGGCGGCATTGGGAAGAGAGGCTGCACCGAATGAGAATCGAAACGGAGGCCGCGTCGTAAAAACCGGGACGATGCGGCTGCCAAGACCGTTGGGCCCACGGAGCAGCCCGAAAACGGTTTGCTTGTTCGACCGATCAAGGCTGGAAGGACGGCGGCGCGGGTGCCGCCTAATCGGCGTCGAAAGAAGGACCGGGTCACGAAAGTTGCGCCCGGTCCTTGTCGTTTAAAACTGCTTTCGTTCGTACAGCCACACCGAAATGAGCCGCGATACGATCAAAAAGACGATCGTGACCGCCGTCGCGAATACAAACAAAAGGAATCTCGGCAAAGATTGGATGAAATCGGGAATGCCCCAAAAGTTGTGTTTCACCCCGAGGTTATACACCATCGGCAAGGCCGTAAACATGACGATGAGCAGGACGATCATGCCGATCTGCACAAAACGCGGTCCAAGCCAAAAATACATCGGAAAAAAGACGGAGACAAACCAGACAATGACGGTGACGGCGATGACATATTGCCACATCGCGGCATCTTTCGGCAATGCGCCGATGATCGTCCGGTAAATGAAGGTGAGCCCGACGAGGCAGATGCCGAACGCGATGTGAAACACGTATTTTGCCGTCACGATCTCTTTTCGGGCAACGGGCAGGCTGTTCAGCAACACGTGGCTGTTGTTTTTATCCTCATGGGCGGCGGTGCCGAACGTGAAAAACATCGCCAGCATCGAGATGACCGCCATCGGCCCGTCCACCCGGATCAGCTGCGTAATGAACAAGATCGCCACCACGGCATAGGCCAGGATGACCGTTCGCTGCACGACAAACTCTTTATACAGGATGTTGAACATCTTCGGCTTCACCTCGCATGATGGTTGAATTTGATCGTGTATACCATAATGTCTTCCAGCGAAGGTCTTTCGTAGATCGCTTGATTCCCGAACAACTCGAAAACCAGTTTCGGATTGTCGGACAAGCCTTCAAATCCGACCGGAGTTTCCCGCAATCCGATGAACGGTTTCCGCGTGTCCGGATCGAGCAAGTCGGTCCTTCCCTTGACCAACGTGTATTTTTCCATCACTTCATCTTTCGTTAGAGAAAATTGAATATGGCCGTCATGGATAAAGGTGATATAATCCGCCACTTGTTCCAGATCGGACGTAATGTGGGTGGAGAAGAGGACCGTCTTGTTTTCATCCTGGATAATCTCGGACATCAGCTCCAAAATTTCCCTCCGCACGACCGGGTCGAGGCCGGACGTCGGTTCATCCATAATGATCAGTTCGGCGTGATGGGACAAAGCCAGCGCGATCGAATATTTCATTTTCATCCCTTTGGACAAATGTTTGATTTTTTTGTCCGCGGGCAGGTCGAACATGCCGAGATAACGCCGATACGCCTGTTCGTCCCAGTTATGGTAGAACGAAGCGATGACGCGCTTCATCTTTTCCAAAGTCAAGTCTTCATAATAATGGTTGTCCGCGTACACGAAGCCGATGCGCTGCCTGATTTCTTTCCCGTGCTCGCGGTTGTCCAGGCCGAAGATGCGAATGGAACCTTCATCCGGTTTGATCAAGTTCATCAGCAGCTTGATCGTCGACGTTTTCCCCGCTCCGTTGCGGCCGATCAAGCCGTGGATAAATCCTTTTTTGACGGAAAAAGAGATTCGGTCGAGCTTGAAGTCTTTATAGAATTTGCTCACCTGGTCCAATACGACGACATCTTCCATCCGGTGTTCCTCCTTGTGAGATCGTTGCGGTTTTTATCTCTTTCCCTCGTTTGGCGGTTCCTCATAAAGCAGTTTCAACATTTCGATAAGTTCCGGCAGGGAGACGTTCAACGCCTTGCTTTCCGCCACGACTTCGGCCAGTTTTTCTTCAATCCATCGCAGCCGCTTCTCGCGCAAAAATTCCCGGTTTTGCCCGGCGACAAACGACCCTTTTCCGACGACGGTGGCGATATAACCTTCCTTCTCCAGGTCGTCGTAGGCCCTTTTCGTCGTGATGACGCTGATGTGCAAATCCTTGGCCAGCTGCCGAATCGAGGGAAGGAGATCGCCTTCGTTCAATTCGCCTCTGAGGATGCTTTCTTTGATTTGCCTTTTGATTTGTTCGTAAATCGGTTCATTGGCGCTGTTGGAAATGAGGATGTTCATCGGCATGGTCCTCTTTGGGGTGGGTATAGTGTATTTAGTGTATATATATAATATATACACTTGTTTCGCCGCTGTCAATTCGATTGGCAACCAAAAGAAAGGAGCCGGTTCGCAGCCGAACAAAACGGCCTGTTTGTCATGCGCGTCACATTGCCGTATTTCTTGCGCCGGTAAACTGAAGTTGCGGAAGGATGCGTTCGTTCATCAGACAAGCGGGTGGGACACGGGGCATGCATACGGCGGGTTCGATCGTGTTCCCACGCGCTTCAGGCCCGTGCCGTCTTGACGGATCATTTCGTGAAGGAAGAAAACGTGCTGTTGCCCATGGCGGAAAACATGTTGAGCGCGGAAGAAAAGGAAGAACTCGGCCGCGCCATCGGCTTGTCGTGACGGAAACCTTTCCGGATGCGAACGCAAAATACCGACCCCGCTGGTCGGTATTTTTGTTATATAATGGGAGCAATGGCGGTTGGGGAAGGACAAAACGAACATATCAAAGTTTTTCCCGATTGGTATATGGTGGTTGTCTTCAAAATCGATTTCCGAATCTTTCATGAGTTCATACCGTTAACTGTCCAAACAAGGAGCCTTCATATGCGCAGGAACAAGGTTAAGATCTTGAAACGCAGCTTCATATTCGTTACGATCATGATTTTGCTCGGTTTGTTTTTTCCGACATGGACGCCTGAGATTCCAGGCGAGAACAGCATCAGCATGTTGGGACAGGTGGAAATCAACGGGACAGGACATGAGATCATGATCCGGGGAGCCGATGCCAACCATCCGATCATCCTTTTTGTACATGGCGGACCTGCCTGCTCCGAGATTCCATACGCAAGAAAATATCAAAAGGAACTTGAGCGGCATTTTACTGTCGTTCATTACGATCAGCGCGGGAGCGGGAAATCCTATCATTTTTTTGAGGATTATTCGAACTTGACCACGGATTTGCTCGTGGATGATCTGTTGGCGCTAACGGATTACCTTACAGAGAAATTGGGGCAAGAAAAAGTGTTGCTGGTTGGACATTCGTTCGGCACCTATATTGCGATGAAAGCCGCGGCGAAATCGCCGGAGCGATTTTATGCTTACATCGGAATCGGGCAAGTGGGCGACCCGGTCCAGAGTGAACTCGACAGTTGGGAATACACCATGGAACAAGCGAAAAAAGCGGGCAATGCGAAGGATGTGAAACAACTGGAGCTTCTTCGAAGCGCGATCGAACGGGGGGGAGAAGCACACTCCCCGAAATCTTGTGCGCAAATATGGAGGCGCAGCCAGACTCATTAACGACAACAGAGATTATTTCCTCGGATTTCTCCTGAATCCGGAATATAATGGTCTGGACGTGATTCGTTTTTTCAAAGGGGTTTCGGTAACGCAAGACGCCTTGCTGGAAGAGGAAGTCCAAAATCCTTTGCCCGTTCTTGTAAAGCGTCTGAATATTCCGGCTTACTTTTTGATGGGGAGGTACGACTACATAACCTCTGTCCGTGCGGCAAAAGACTATTTCGATGCGCTGGAGGCTCCTGTAAAAGAATTCGTGGTTTTCGAGCAGTCCGCCCACTATCCTCAGTTCGAGGAGAAAGAGAAGTTCGCCGCATGGTTCAATCAAATGTTTCGTCAGATCCACAGCCGATAGTTCGGAGCATTTTGCCCAAGACCCGGCCGAAAGGCCGGAGTTTGCCGCGAAAATGAATTGCCGGAAACTTTGTATTATACTAGTGAGGAAACACTTTCCAATCGTCGATTGGAGAAGGGGGCGATCTTATTTTGATGACAAAGCGGCTGCTGCTGTTGTTGAGCTTATGGTTGGCATTGGCGGGGTGCGCAGGCAGCGCCTCCGAACAGGTTTCGGAAGAACACGTCCGGTATTTGGAAAGTTTTGGATGGCATATCAAGAAAAAGACAGCCGAAAGAACGGAGGTCATCGATTATTTTCCCGAACGGATGAAATCTTTGCAGATCGCGGGTTTGGACTTGGAACCTTACAAAAATCAAGAGATGTTGATCACCACCTACGAATTAAAGGAAACCCAAAGTTCGGAGGACAAGAACGAGAGAAAAATGTATGCCTCCATCTATGAAATGAACGGGACGATCATCGGAGGCTTCGGTTCGCTGGAAGGTTGGACACCGGGGTATTTTGCCTTGGCGGATAAGGAAAGATTGATCCGGGACGGAATCATGGAACCTTGAAAAGGGAAGATATTTCAAGCATTTTTCTTGTCTTGAAGCTCGAATTGCTCAAGTTTATCAATCACACGATCGGGACCGTGAAAAACAGACCCGCCATTCCGCACCGTATCCCGAATGAGTTGAATCAAGCTTTCCCTGTCGATGCGGGCATCGGCCAGCCATGATATGGCCGATGCCGTTTCCGGTTCATATTTGGCTCCCCATACGGAAAGATCGAGCAAGATCGGAATTAAATCCAATCCGGGTTCCGCCAATTCATAAAGATCTTTTCTTCGGTCCGACGGATGCGGTTTTTTGTGGAGAATGCCTTTTTGCACCAGCTGAGACAGACGATCGGACAAGATGTTGCGGGCAATGCCTTCATCCGACGCGATAAATTCCCCGAAGGTTTTCTTGCCGGCAAAGACAATATCCCGAATGATCAACAGGGTCCATGCGTCGCCGAACATGTCGAGCGAGAAGGAAATCGGACAATCGGAACGCCTTTTCTTGCTGTACTTCATTCTGATTTCCCCCTTCAAAATCCTTCTTTCAACACCCTTGACTGTCATGTATTGTATCACTATACTGATATTAGTTGCAAATTGAAACTGAAATGGGGGGAGAAAGATGAAATTTTTGTTTATTTATCATGGCGGTGACGTGCCGGCAGAACACGTTGAACAAAATGTCGCCGATTTGTGGCGCTGGATCGATCGCTTGAAGGACCGGGGTTTTGAAACGGTTCGTTTTGCGGGAAACGGTGTGAAAACCGTCAGCGAAAACGCTGTGCTTGACTATGAAGGCAAAGTGTTCGGGATTTCCATCATTGAAGCCGATTCGCTCGATGAAGCCTTGGCCTTGACACAGGATTGGCCTGAGCTGGAGTTCGGCGGGAAGATCGATATCCTTCAAGCTATGTAAAGGAACGACAAGCTGAGCGAAAACATGAACCATGTCGGATTAGGATCAACATTCGCCGGAACCATGCGATTTACGACCCGGGGTGTACATTTCGTCCTTTCACCCTGCGGTCGTACTCTTCTCTTGCCCGTTCAACGAAAGGAAAATAAACCTCTGTCCAATCCCTGAATCCGCGAATATGGCGCATCAACGATTCCCCAAGGGGGGTCAGCGCATAATCGACGGCAGGAGGAACCGTCGGATGGACGTTGCGGCGGACAAGCCCGTCGCGTTCCAGCTGCCGCAACGTCTGGGTCAGCATTTTTTGGGACACACCCTCGATTCGCTTCGCGATTTCCCCGTACCGCTTGCTCCCGTCTTCCAAAACATGCATGACAAGCACGATCCATTTGCTGGATATGATCTCCAGCACCCTCCGGTAAGCGCACGCATTCACCGAGACATCGGGCGCGATTTTTTACCAAAGGGGAGAGGGCTCATGAAAACGTGGGCAACCGCGATATGTTTGAAGCCATGAACCGGGCTATCGCGCTGAACCAAATGCGACCCGTGATTGACCGCACTTTTCCGTTTGAACAAGCCGTCGAGGCTCTCCGGTACTTGGCGAAAGGGAGCCATTTCGGCAAAATTTGCATCGTGTTTTAAAGGCGGCCGCCGGAAAAAGGACGAATGCTTTCCGGCGCATTCCGTCGTTTGCCGGTCGCAATGTACAACCGTCTAACGGCAAAGGCTGTCGGACAGCGCCCGGCAGCCTTTGGATTAGAACAACAGGGGAAGAAGGATCAACTGATTGAAGACATGAGTGGAGATATGCGCCATCATGGCGTAGCCCAATCCATGTTTCCAATATAAATATCCGAATCCGATGCCGGGCAAAACGTTCAGCAGCATCGTACGGACGACGGCCATCGTGCTTAACCCCATCATCTGTGCCGTCGCGGGCAGGTGACCTGCCGCAAATACAAGTGCGGCGATCGCGATGCCGGCGATATAGATGCCGCTCTTGTCCGCGGATTTGGTCATTTTGCCGGCCGCCCAAACCACCAGCGACATCAGGCCGAACCGCAGGAGCACTTCCTCAATGATGCCCCCGTATAATACGCTGCCCACAAAATACAGCCAGGAGAATTGATATTGATCTTCCAACCCCAACGCTTCGGCAAATACGAGTTTTTCCGGAACGGCGATGATCCCGGCGGACACGAGCCCGATGACGAGAGCGGCGACGATGCTGTTTTTCCTGAAAACGAACGGTTTGTCCAAGTTTACTTTCGGGGCGGCCCATGCGCCGACGATCGCGGCAATGCACGCCATGACCGCGGTTTGCAGCATCGCGACGACCACCACGACCGATTTCGACCCGATTTGGCTTTCCATTTCCGGGGTCAGGGCCGTCATCTGCTGAACGCCCAATGCCGCTCCCGCTGCCAGTCCCAAAATCCATGCGACGATCGCTTTCTTTTTCACCGTTGGCATCCTCCACATCTGATGTTGTAAATCTCCTGAAGCCGCTACGTACCCTCATGCAAAATTTGTTCCGTCATTCCCCGTTCGATTGAAACATGCGCTGCAAGTTCCTGACGATCGTCTTGAACCGGGGGGATTCGTGCAGCGGGATCCATCTCGGCTCCTTCTCCAGCATGTTCAGCAAATCGTTTTTGATCGCCTGCGCATGTCGTGGAGCGTAAGGGCCCGAGTAAATATGTTGATGAATCCATTGATCAACGGCGGAAAAATAGCCGTCGCCGCCAATTTTCAAAGGGAACGAGACGTTTTTGCACGTTTCATAAAAACCTTCCAACATCTGCAGCGCCGCTTCCTGCCTCTGTTGCCGCATGTACCCCGATGCGGACTGGTAATAAAACATGATTTTCAAGTAAGGATGCAAACGCTCCATATGATAAATCCCGATGACGTTCTCGATCCGGCGGACCCGCTCATCGAACAGGTTCGGATCATCGGATGCGAGCGCCAAAAATTCGATCTCGCTGGAAACCATTTCGCATAAATGTTGAAAGGCGTTGATCTGCAGCGTTTCTTGGGCTTTCGGCAAATTTCCGAGCATCGCGTAGGCTTTGGCGATCAACTTCTCCATGCCGAACTGAATCGGAACTTCGTACCCGATCTCATCCAGCAGCTCTTGCGGCCTCCCCATGATCAACAGCGCCGTGGCGTGGATCACCCGGGCTTCCTGATTCAACCGGAAGTCGCCGCTATTGGCGACGGTGCGCTCGCACAGTTCGATGACCCGGTTCAACACGTTTTGCGGATTTTCGGCGTGAAAATAATAGTTCAAATATAACTGGGATATTCTGACCAAAAATGGATAGCATGAATAGTACTCTTTCAGCATGTCTTCGATCTCAACCCGGACCGTCTCAAAACGTTCCCTGCCGAACCGTTCGGAAAAATCCCGGTACATTTCCGTGATTTTGGCGTGGGAAAGCTGAGGTTCGTAGCCGAGCAGTTCATCGATCGTGACGTCGAACAGCGCGGCGAGTTTGGGCAGCAAAGACAAATCCGGGTAGCTTAAACCTTGTTCCCACTTGGATACCGCCGCACTGGTGACCCCCGCATATGCGGCGACATCTCCTTGCGTCAACGCAAACCGTTTTCGGAGACGCGCGAAGTTTTCTTGAAATTTGAGCTGTCTCATGGTTCGATTCTCCTTTGATCAAATCATAAATGCGGTCCGCACGGGGAAGCAAGCGAATGACAGTTGTTTCATTCGTCGTGATTCAACTGTTGGTTGTATGAACGTCTCCATTAGGCAGAAAAAGGAAAACCGTCGCAATGTGTAGAACCTCTTTTCTAAAGAAAAAAAGGAAAGGGGCATCGGATCATTTGTCAGACTAATTAGGCAATTGTAAAAAATAGGGGAGTTCGCGGATGAAATGGGGGGAAATGATGTGAGCGAACAACGAAGCCGTTTCGAAACCGTCTTGAAACAAATTCAGAAGTCCGTGTCCCTCGTGCCGGTCATCGTATTGGGAAGCGGAGCGTCCGCGGCCTACGGGTATGCCGGAATGGCCGAATTGGCCGGACATTTGCGGGAAACGATCGTTCCCGATCCGGCGGATGAAGCGAAATGGAACGAGTTCGCCTCCGCGATCGCGGGCGGCATGGACTTGGAAAGCGCGCTGCAAAAAGTCGTGATCTCCGGGCCGCTGGAAAAAGACATCATCCGAAAAACGCGCGAACTGATTCTGAAACAAGATGTGGAAGTCTTTCATCGCATCATTCGCAACGACATCATCTTGCCGCTCGGGTCTTTGTTGCAGCAGCTCAGCCGAACGGCCAACCAGAAGATCAAGGTGGTGACGACGAATTACGACCGTTTGGCGGAGTACGCCATCGATCAAGCGATGTTAAGTTATGACAACGGTTTCGATGGAAAATATCAAAAAACGTTTCGAGGCCTGCACGCATCGGGCGACGCGAAAATCGAGCTGTTGAAAGTGCACGGTTCGCTCGATTGGTTTTTAACCGAAGATCATCGGGTCGTCAGTTTGCCGGACCATGTCTCCGATTCCCTCGAATTCACCCCATTGCTCGTCACGCCGGGCATCCGAAAATACGAACACGCGCACAACGAGCCGTTTCGCAGCATTATTTCGAAGGCGGACGCGGCCTTTGAAAGCGCGCGGTCGATCTTGTGCGTCGGGTACGGATTCAACGACAACCATATTCATTTAAAGTTGGTGGAAAAAATGAGACAAGGCCGGACTCCGATCTTGATCGCCACGAAAAAACTGACGGACAATGCCGTTCAATTTATTCGGCGCGCGCCTTCCTCCAATGTGATCGGCATCGAACAGTTCCGTCAAGGAACCCGGGTCGTGTACAGCGATCGCGAAGTCGTCCTGGAAGACTACTCGTTTTGGTCCCTCGATGAGCTCATCAAACTGGTCATGTGAAAGCGAGGCGATGGGAAATGACCATATTCCGGTATTCCGGGGAAGACGTTTTGGGAAAAGTCGCCGCCGTGGATACGACAAGCGTGACCGTCATCGTCGACAACATTGACGTCTTGCGAAAAATGCAGGTCAACCGGCTGGTCGCCCTGCGAAGCAGCAGGGCGGGGCAGCATTTGATCGGCATGATTCACAAAATNATTCGAAAATCGGCGGAACCGGAATCACACGGCGAAAGCGGGGGAAATGACGAATTCCAGGAAAACAATACGGTAAAAATCCTCCTCATCGGCACGTTTTTCGACGCGCTGCTGAACGAAAAAAACGTGTTTCGCCGAACGCTGGAGACGGTGCCGGAAATCGACGCGGAATGTTACCCGATCGAAGGCGACAAACTGACGCGTTTCATGCGCGCGATTTCCTTCCGGACGGAAGAGGAAGGCCCTTCGTTAAGTCTCGGCCATTATACGCTCGATGAGGAAGCGGTGGCGTATCTGGACGCCAACAAATTTTTTCAGCGGCACGCGGCGATCGTGGGCAGCACCGGTTCCGGAAAATCCTACGCGACGGCGAGACTGGTGGAGCAAATCGCCGCCTTGCCGAACGGCAACGCCATCCTGTTCGATCTTCACGGCGAATACAAGAATATGTCCGATGACGGGATCAAACACTACAAAATTGCCGGCCCGAATGACGGGAGTCGCGGCGGGACCATGGAAGACGGCATATTGTATTTTCCCTATTGGCTGTTGGGCTACGAAGACATGATCGGCCTGTTGGTGGAACGGACGGACCAACATGCGCCGAACCAATCGATGGTGCTGTCCCGGGCCGTGACGGCCGCCAAACTGCACTATCTTGAGCAGCGCCATGAAACGGATTTCATCGAACATTTCACCGTCGACAGCCCGATTCCGTATCGCCTCGAATACGTTTTGGACGAGTTGAAGCGATTGAACCAAGAGATGGTGCCGGGGGCGAAGGGAGAAAGACAAGGGGATTTTCACGGGAAACTAAGCCGGCTGATCGCCAGGTTGGAAAACAAAATGACCGACCGAAGGCTCGGATTTATGATGAATCCGCCCGAGGAAACGTACGAAATGTCGTGGCTGGATAAACTGGCAAGCGGCTTGCTGTGCGGCCGGGATCATCAGGCGGACAAGCGGGGCGGCGTCAAAATCGTCGATTTTTCGGAAGTGCCTTCCGACATTCTTCCATTGGTCATCGGCAGGGTGGCTCATCTTGTTTTTACGGTTCAACTGTGGACGGAAAAATCCAAGCGGCATCCGATCATTTTGCTGTGCGACGAAGCGCATTTGTATATCCCGAACCACGCGTTCGGAACCGGAGCGTTTGAATCGTCCCAAAAATATTTTGAAAGAATCGCGAAAGAAGGAAGAAAGTACGGCGTCGGTTTGGTCGTCGTTTCGCAGAGGCCGTCGGAGGTCAACAAAACGGTGCTGAGTCAATGCCATAATTTTGTGGCCTTGAGACTGACCAATGCGGAAGATCAACTGGTAATCAAAAAACTGCTGCCCGACAGTCTCGGAGGTTTCGCGGATTTGCTGCCGGTGCTCGACACCGGAGAAGCGTTGATCGTCGGGGACGCGAGCCTGCTGCCAAGCAGAGTCAGAATCACCGAGCCCCGTCACAAACCCGACAGCGGCGCATTCGATGTTTGGGATGAATGGTCCAACTGCGAGAAGGAACATGCGGTGAACCGGGCCGTGAAGGCGTGGAGAAGGCAGAGCATGAAAGAGTAGTTTTGCGGTGCAAGAATATCGCGATGGCCGATGCGAACGGACAACCGATTCCGGTCAATCCCGATGCGGGCAGGGGGAGGGGGCGCCGAATTTCGGAGAACCCTCCCCACAGCGTAAGGTTTTACCGGTTTACCGCTTCGGCGGCCGCCTGGGGCGGTTCCCCTTGTTGCTTCGCGGGAAGGATCATCCGCGCATTGCCCATGAACAGAATGGCGGCGAACGCCAGCACCGGCAGCACGAGCGACCACAAGTACATGGATGCGATCGAAGAGGAGAGAAATTCGACGATCGCGTCCATCGTGTCCTTGGAAACGGCCGCCCGCCCCTCGGGGGTCAGCAGTTCGCGCACGTTGCCGAACGTTTCGCCGGCCGATTCGCCGAACGCGCCGTTGAGCTTGCCGGCCAGCGCGTTCCGCTGGATGATGCCGAAGACGGTGAGGCCGACGGTCATGCCCAAAGAGCGGACGAACGTCAACGTCGAATTGGCGGAACCCCGCCGCCGCATGTCGAAGCTGTGGATGCTCGCCATGCCGAGCACCGAGAACGAGAATCCCACGCCGAGGCCGGCGACGATCATGTAGACGGTCAGCAGCCATCCGGGCGTATCCGGGGTGAGCGTGCCGAGCAGGAACGTGCCGATGCCGAACACGAGGGCGGAAAACAGCATGATATTCCGATAAGACGTCTTCGTCGCGAAAAAGCCCCCGATCTGCGAGGCCGCCACCGAACTGAGCGTCAGCGGCAGCAAAACGAGTCCGGAATTGGTGGCCGTGCCGCCCGTCACGCCCTGCACGTAAAGCGGAATATAGATCGCGAACGTGATGAACCCCGCGCCGTAAAACAGGCTGGCGAGGGTGCTCGCCGCAAACAGCCGCTCCCGGAACATCGCGTACGAAACGATCGGTTCCGCCGCTTTCGTCTCCACGACGAGAAACACGGCCAAAAATACGGCGGCCGC
>JGI25328J35697_1001770_pt1 | contig 14318 bp, 9 predicted proteins | sample HigsolmetaAR203D_FD_35697 | JGI IMG/M metagenome (IMG submission 35697)
AGCGTGACGCGGCTGAAGAGCGGGCCGCTGGGCGGCGACCAGCAGATCGGCGCCATGATCGCCGAAGGGCGCATCGACATGCTGATCTTCTTCGTCGATCCACTGTCGCCGCATCCCCACGACGTCGACGTGAAGGCGCTGATGCGCCTTGCGCTCGTCTATGACATCCCCATGGCGCTCAACCCAGCCACGGCCGCCCTCCTGCTCCCCCTCAAGGTGCAGGGGTGAAGGGACCCTTCACGTGCCGCGCGGCTTGGCCCGCGTCGTCGGCTGGGCGCTGACAGGGTCTTCCGGCCAGGGGTGCTTGGGATAGCGGCCGCGCAGCTCGGCCCGCACCGCAGCCCACGAGCCGCGCCAGAAACCCGGCAGGTCGCGCGTGATCTGGATCGGCCGGTGCGCCGGCGACAGCAGCTCAAGGATGAGCGGCACGCGCCCACCGGCGAGCGTCGGGTGCCTGTCGAGCCCGAACAGCTCCTGCACCCGCACGGCAATGGAGGGCCCCTCCCCCCCGTCGTAGTTGACCGGGATGCGCGATCCCGTCGGCGCCTCGAAGTGGGTGGGCGCCTCGGCGTCGAGCCGGCGCATCAGCTCCCACGGCACCAGGCTGCGCAGTGCCGCGTCGAGATGGCCGGCATCAATGCCGGCGAGGCCCGTCACGCCCAGGATGTGCGGCGCCAGCCAATCCTCGACGGTCCGTGCGAGGGCCTCGTCGGAAAGGTCCGGCCAAGGCTCGCCCTCGGCCCGGCGCAGAAAGGCGACGCGCCCGCGCAGCTGCTGCTGCGCCCTGGTCCAGGGCAGGCAGTCGATGCCCAGGGCTGCGATGCCACGCGCGAGGGTCGCCGCGGACGACTCGTCCGCCGGCACGGCGAGCGGCTGCTGCGAGAGGACGACAGCACCGAGACGACGCAGCCGGCGGGCGCGCAGGGCGCGTGCGGCCCGGTCGAACGTCACCTCCACGACCGTCTCGATGCGATGGCCCGCGACGGCCTCGATGGCCTCCGGGGTGATCGGTGCCGCGAGCACGATGCGCGCGCTCGCCCCGCCGCCGGCGATCTCGGCCACGGCGAGGAAGGGCTCCCGCGCCAGCCGGTCGGCGGGATCGACGAAGGCGCCGCGTCCGTTGGCGAGCAGGAACTCGCCCGCCTTGCCCCGCGCGCGGGCGATACGGTCCGGAAAGGCGAGCGCGACGAGGGCGCCCGGGTCGTCGTCCGCCACCTCGGCGGGCAGGCCCGCCGCCGCAGCCTGCCGGGCCCAGCCGGCAGCCGTGCGACGCATGTCGGCCGCCCGGCGCGAGCCATCGGCGCGGAAACGCTCCAGCCGCTCGACGAGGTCCGTCCCGTTACCGCCGAGGCCGCGCTCGACAAGGACAGCGGCGATCTCGGCCGCCGTGCCGGCCGCAGCACCCGCGGCAAGAACCATGCGCGCAAGGCGCGGCGGCAGCGGCAGGTCGTGCAGGTGCCGCCCCGTCGGCGTCAGCCGGCCGTCGCCGTCCAGCGCGTCGATCTCCACGAGGAGGCGCCGCGCCTCGGCGAGGGCGGGCGCCGGCGGCGGATCGAGAAAGCGCAGCCGCGTCGGGTCGGCGAGCCCCCAGGCCGCACAGTCGAGCATAAGGGGCGCGAGGTCGGCACTCAGGATCTCCGGCCGCGCGAAGGGCTCAAGCGCGCCGTTGCCCGCCTCCTCCCACAGCCGGTAGCAGACCCCCGGCTCCGTCCTGCCGGCGCGGCCGCGCCGCTGGTCGGCGGACGCGCGCGAGACGCGTACGGTCTCGAGTCGCGTCAGGCCGAGATCGGGCTCGTAGCGCGGCACGCGTGCCAGCCCCGAATCGATGACCACGCGCACACCTTCGATGGTGAGCGAAGTCTCGGCGATGGAGGTGGCGAGCACCACTTTGCGCCGGCCAGGCGGCGCGGGCACGATGGCCCGGTCCTGCTCGGCGCGCTCCAGCGCGCCGTAGAGGGGCGCGACATCGACGGCCGGGTCCCGGATGCGCTCGGCCAGCAGCTCCGCGACAAGGCGGATCTCGCGCTCACCGGGAAGGAAGACGAGGATCGAGCCCTGCTCGGCGCCGAGCGCGGTGAGCACCGCGTCAGCCACGTCCTCCTCGATGCGCCGCTCGGGCCTGCGGCCGAGATAGCGCGTCTCGACCGCGAAGGCGCGGCCCTTGCTCTCGATCACCGGCGCATCGCCGAGCAGCGCGGCGACGCGCGCGCCGTCGAGCGTCGCCGACATCACGAGCAGCCGCAGGTCCTCCCGCAGGCCTTCCTGCGCATCGATGGCGAGGGCGAGGCCGAGATCGGCATCAAGCGAACGCTCGTGAAACTCGTCGAACAGGACCGCCGACACACCCTCAAGCGACGGATCGTCGAGGATCATGCGCGTAAACACGCCCTCGGTGACCACCTCGATGCGGGTCCGGCGCGACACCCTCGTCTCGAGCCTGACGCGCAGGCCGACCGTCTCGCCGACCGCCTCCCCGAGCATGGCGGCCATGCGGGCGGCCGCCGCGCGCGCCGCGAGGCGCCGCGGCTCGAGCAGGATGATTCGCCCCCCGCACCAGGCCTCCTCGCGCAGCACGAGCGGCACGCGCGTCGTCTTGCCCGCGCCGGGCGGCGCCACGAGAACGGCAGCGTTGCGCTGCGCGAGCGCAGCCCGCAGGGCGGGCAGGNCCTCATCGACAGGCAGGGGCGATGCANAGGGCAGATGCGTCATGCCGCCCTTGATGGCGAAGAAGAATGCCGCCGGCAAGCGAGAGGTCGTGCATCCGCCGGCGACGATCTTCACGGAAGATGACGAAGAGACACGCAAACCGGCGCTCGGCAGGGCTTTGTTTACACCCGCGGCGTAGTCTTCCTTCTCAGCCGCCATCGGAACGACGATTGGAATGCCTTCCTTCAACTACTTCCTTCCGTTCGTCGAGAGCGCATCGTTTCTCGTGCTGTCGTCCGTGCTGCTCGCGGTTCTCGCGAAGCCGCTGGCACGCCGGCCGCTCGCCTGGCAGATCACAGTGGGCGTCGTCTTCGGCCTCNTTGCCCTGGTNAGCATGCATCGTCCGGCNGTTCCCCATCCGGGCATGCTGTTCGATGCGCGCAACGTGCTGGTAACGCTCGCCGCGCCCGTCGGCGGCATCCTGAGCGCCACGATCACCGCCTGCATGGTGCTGGTGATGCGCTTTAATGCGGGCGGCACCGGCGTTACGGCCGGGCTCATCGCCATCGTCATGTGCGCACTGGCCGGATCGGCCTACCACCTCTACCTGCGGCACACGCGCCGCGAGCTGAGCTGTCGGGACCTCCATGTCCTCGGCGCCGTGGCGGGCATCCTGCCCCTGTTTGCGCTCGTCGCGCTGCCAAGCTGGGAGGCGACAGTCGAAACACTGCGGACGATCGCNGCCCCGCATATCATCGTGAACTGGCTCGGTGTCGAGATCACGGGCATGCTCGTCCTGTGGGACAGGGAGCGGCGCGCGGCCGTGCAGGCGCTCGGTGAGACCGAGCTGCTGCGGCGCGGCATCGTCGACAATGCGCCGGGCGTGCTCTTCCAGCGCGTGCTGCATCCGGACGGCCGCATCTCCTTCCCCTTCGTCTCCAAGGGCGCCATCGACATCTTCGGCGTCGAGGCGTCCGAGATCATGCGAAATGCCGAGAACGTCCACCGCCTCGTGCACCCGGAGGACTTCGCCACCTATCGCGAGGCGCTCGACGTCTCCGCCCGCGACGGCGCGCCGTGCAACGTGCAGGTCCGCATCATCCGCCCCGAGGACGGCCGCACTGTCTGGATACGCACCCAGGCCTCGCCGCGCGCGGGCCGCAACGGCGAGATCATCTGGGACGGCTTCGTCATCGACGTGACCGACCGCATCGTCGCCGACGAGCTGCTGGCCGAGAACGAGCGCTCCCGGCAGCGCACGCTGCACCAGCTCGCCGACCGCTTCGAGCAGGGGGTCGGGCAGGCGCTGCGCCAGCTCTCGCGAGCGGCCGACGACATGCGGGCAGCGGCCGGCAACCTGGCCACCACCGCGCAGGGCACCAGCCGCAAGGCAACCGAGGTGGCTGCCGACGCAGAGGCGACCTCCGCCCATGTGCGCACGGTGGCCGGCGCGGCCGAGCAGATCCACGCCTCCATCGACGAGCTCACCCGCCAGTCCATGGTGACGGTGGACAAGGCGCGCGAGACCTCCGAGCATGTCGCAATGACCCGGGCCGACGTCGACGGCCTCGTCGAGGCAGTGCAGAAGATCGGCACCATCGTCGAGTTCATCGAGGACATCGCCAACCAGACCAATCTCCTGGCGCTCAACGCCACGATCGAGGCCGCGCGCGCCGGCGCCGCCGGCCGCGGCTTTGCAGTGGTGGCGGGCGAGGTCAAGAGCCTCGCCGTGCAGACGAGCCGCGCAACCGCCGAGATCGCCGCCAATATCGAGACCATCCGCAACGCCTCCGTCGCGGCGGTGCGGGCCGTGGCCTCCATGGACGGNACGGTGGCCGAGATCGGCCAGGCCGCGTCGATCGTCGCCGACGTCGCCAAGGCCCAGTCGCGCGCCGCCGAGGAGATCGCCGCCAGCGCCCGCCAGGCGGCAACGAGCACCCAGGCAGTGTCGAGCAACATCGGCGACGTGCGGCTCGACGCCCAGAGCGCCGGCGTCGCCGCCGAGCAAGTGCTGCAGGCGGCGACGGAGCTCGACGAGCAGGCCCTCGCCCTCAACGAGGCCGTCGACGCCTTCGTACGCCAGGTCCGCTCCGCCTAACAGATAGTTGACTCAGTCAAACAATCNCAGGATGCTGCCGCGATGGGAGGGTTCTACCCATGGTGACGGCANCACTTCGNCATGCCGGGACAGGCATGGCCACGGGCAGCACGCTCGACGATCGCATCGCGGCCGTGCGCCGCTTCAACCGCTTCTACACGCGCGAGATCGGCTTCCTTCACGAGCACCTNCACGACAGCGGCTTCGTGCTAAGCGAGGCNCGCGTGCTCTACGAGCTCGCCCAGTGCGGGGAGACGACCGCGACCGAGCTTCGCCGCCGGACGGGGATCGACGCCGGCTATCTCAGCCGCCTGTTGCGCCGCTTCGAGGAGAAGGGGCTGGTCNCACGCCGCGCCTCGCCGGACGACGGGCGCCGCTCTCTCCTGTCCCTCACCGAACAGGGCCGGGAGACCTTCGCCGGTCTCGACGCGGCAGCCCGCCGTGAGGCCGGGGCGCTCATCGCGCCCCTGACGGAGGACGCGCAGGAGCAGCTGGTCACGGCCATGGCCGCACTGGAGAATGCGCTTGGCGCCGGCCGGCTCGATCCGGCCCGGATCGTCCTGAGGGATCCCCGTCCAGGCGACTTCGGCTGGATCGTCGCCCGCCACGGTGCGCTCTACGCCGAAGAATACGGCTGGGACGCGACCTTCGAGGGACTCGTGGCNCAGGTGATNAGCGACATTGTGCAGAATTTTGACCCCGCACGCGAGCGCGTCTGGATCGCNGACCACGACGGCATCAGGCTGGGCTCCATCTGCCTCGTGCGACAGTCCGACGAGGTGGCGAAGCTGCGCCTGCTGTTCGTCGAGCCTGCGGCACGGGGGCTCGGCCTCGGCCGGCGGCTGGTGGCCGAATGCATCGCCTTCGCCCGCGCCGCGGGCTATGCCCGCATCACGCTGTGGACCAACGACGTCCTGACCACGGCCCGCGCCATCTATGCCAAGGCCGGGTTCCGCCTCGTCGCCGCCGAACCCCGCAGGAACTTCGGCAAGGATCTCGTCAGCGAGACCTGGGAGCTCGACCTCTAGCGGCCCCGCCTCACCCTCCCACGTTGAAGGCCGCGAGCGCCGCCATGTTGACGATGTCCGTGTCCTTGGCGCCGAGCGACACGATCTGCACCGGCTTGTCGAGGCCGACGATGAGCGGGCCGATGACGGTGGAGCCACCGAGCTCCTGCAGCATCTTCGTCGCGATCGAAGCCGAGTGGAAGGCCGGCATGACAAGCACGTTCGCCGGCCCGGTCAGGCGGCAGAACGGATAGACGCTCATCAGGTCCCGGTTGAGCGCGACATCCGCAGCCATCTCGCCGTCGTACTCGAAGTCGCAGCGCCGACTGTCGAGGATGCGCACCGCCTCCTGTACGCGCTCCGAACGTTCACCCGTCGGGTGGCCAAAGGTGGAGAAGGCGAGCATGGCAACACGCGGCTCATAGCCGAGCCGGCGGGCGACGCCCGCTGCTTCCACCGCGATCTCCGCCAGATCCTGTGCGCTCGGCATCTCGGTGATGGCCGTGTCCGCGACCAGGACGGTGCGGCCACGCGCCAGGACGATGGATACGCCGATGACGCGGTGGCCCGGCTTCTCGTCGATGACGCGGCGCACGTCCTCGAGTGCGATTGAATAGTTGCGCGTCGTGCCCGTCACCATCGCATCGGCGTCGCCGAGCGCCACCATCGCGGCGGCGAAGTGGTTGCGGTCCTGGTTGATGAGGCGCTGGCAGTCGCGGAACAGATAGCCCTTGCGCTGCAGCCGCTCGTAGAGGAACTGCGCGTAGGCGGCGTTGCGATGCGACAGGCGGGCATTGTGCACCTCGATGCCTTCCTTGGCCTCGAGGTCAATGCCGGCGAGCCGCGCCGTCTCGTAGACGCGCTCCTCGCGCCCGACCAGAATGGCCGTGCCCAGCCCCTGGTTGACGAAGGAAACGGCGGCGCGGATGACCTGCTCCTCCTCGCCCTCGGCGAAGACGACGCGCTTCGGGAAGCGCCGGACGCGCTCGAAGACGCGGTTGAGCGTGCCCGCCACCGGGTCGCGCCGGGCCGAGAGCTGCGCCTTGTAGCCGCGCATGTCGACGATGGGCCGGCGCGCCACGCCCGTCTCCATCGCCGCCTTGGCGACAGCGACCGGCACCACGTGGATGAGGCGGGGGTCGAACGGCACGGGAATGATGTAGTCGCGCCCGAAGCGCGGACGCGCGCCCTGATAGGCGGCAGCCACCTCGTCCGGCACATCCTCGCGCGCGAGCTCGGCGAGCGCCCGCGCGGCGGCGATCTTCATCTCCATGTTGATCGTCGTCGCCTGCACATCGAGCGCGCCGCGGAAGATGTAGGGGAACCCGAGGACGTTGTTGACCTGGTTCGGATAGTCCGAGCGGCCCGTCGCCATGATGGCGTCGTCACGGATGGCAGCAACCTCCTCCGGCAGGATCTCCGGGTCCGGGTTGGCCATGGCGAAGATGATGGGGTTCGGCGCCATGGAGGCGATCATCTCCGGCGTGAGCGCGCCCTTGGCGGACAGGCCAAAGACGACGTCGGCCCCGTCGAGCGCCTCGGCCAAGGTGCGGGCCTTCGTCTCGACGGCATGGGCCGACTTCCACTGGTTCATCCCCTCCTCGCGCCCCTTGTAGACGACGCCCTTGGTGTCGCAGAGGATGACGTTGTTGGGCGCGAAGCCCATCGCCTTGATAAGCTCGGCNCAGGCGATGCCGGCCGAGCCGGCGCCGTTGATCACGAGCCGGGTCGTCTTAACGTCGCGGCCGGTCAGGTGCAGCGCGTTGATGAGCCCCGCGGCGGCGATGATGGCCGTGCCGTGCTGGTCGTCGTGGAAGACGGGAATGTCCATCAGCTCGCGCAGGCGCTCCTCGATGATGAAGCAGTCCGGCGCCTTGATGTCCTCGAGGTTGATGCCGCCGAAGGACGGCCCGAGATAGCGCACCGCGTTGATGAAGGCTTCCGGGTCCTCGGTGTCGACCTCGAGGTCGATCGAATCGACATCGGCGAAGCGCTTGAAGAGGACGGACTTGCCCTCCATCACCGGCTTCGAGGCGAGCGCGCCAAGGTTGCCGAGGCCGAGGATGGCCGTGCCGTTGGAGATGACGGCGACGAGGTTGCCCTTGGTCGTGTAGTCGTAGGCGACGCTCGGGTCCTCGTGAATCGCCTTCACAGGCACGGCGACGCCGGGTGAATAGGCGAGCGAGAGGTCGCGCTGGGTCGCCATGGGCTTGGTGGGCACCACCTCCAGCTTGCCGGGCCGCCCCTGGGCATGAAATTGCAGGGCTTCCTGGTCAGTGAAGGTAGGGCGGGAGCGGCGCTTGGCAGTGTCCATTGTNTTCTTGATCTCGGGCGTTTCCGGGTCGGCCGCGACCTTACGGCAGCAGCACGATTCCGCTCAAGCGAAGTTCTCCACGATTTCCGCAGATCAACCATGCAACGGAGGATGAAACGCCGGGTTGGCTCTGCTAGCGTCCCGGCCCATGAGCCGTGAAGTNAGCGCCGCAAGGGACGATCAGGAGCGGACGGGCAGCGTTGCCGTGCNTGCGGATGCGGGCGCCGAGGCCGTGCGGGCCGAGCTCCAGCGCATGACGCCGATGATGGCGCAGTACATGGAGATCAAGGCCGCGCACGCGGACTGTCTCCTCTTCTACCGCATGGGCGACTTCTACGAGCTGTTCTTCGAGGACGCCGAGATCGCCTCGCGCACCCTCGGCATCGTCCTGACGAAGCGCGGCAAGCACCTCGGCGAGGATATCCCCATGTGCGGCGTGCCTGTGGAGCGCGCCGAGGACTATCTCCAGCGCCTCATCGCGGCCGGCCACCGCGTCGCTGTCTGCGAGCAGATGGAGGANCCGGCCGAGGCGAAGAAGCGCGGCGGCAAGTCCGTGGTCCAGCGCGGTGTCGTGCGCCTCGTCACGCCCGGCACCATCACCGAGGACAGCCTGCTCGACCCGGCGCGGGCCAACCTTCTCGTCGCCATCGCCCGTCGCCGCACCGGCGAGGACAGCTACGCCTACGGCCTGGCCGCCATCGACATCTCCACCGGCCGCTTCACGGTGACGGAAACGCCGGCCTCCGGACTCTCGGCCGAGATCGCGCGGCTCGACCCGCGCGAGATCGTGGTGCCTGACACCATCTACGACGAGCCGTCGCTGCGCGACCTGTGGCGCGAGCAGCGCGCCGCCGTCACGCCCATGGCGCGCGACGGGCTCGACCCGGCCTCCGCCGAACGGCGGCTGAAGGACTTCTTCGGCGTGGCGAGCCTCGACGCCTTCGGCGCCTTCTCGCGCGCCGAGATCGCGGCGGCCGCAGCTGCACTCGCCTATGTGGAGCGCACACAGCTCTCTGCCCGGCCGCCCCTGTCGCCGCCGTTGCGCGAGGACCTGTCCGGCACGCTCTCCATCGACGCGGCGACGCGCGCCAATCTCGAGCTGATGCGCACCCTGTCGGGCGAGCGCAGCGGCAGCCTTATCGCGACCATCGACCGCACGGTGACGCCCGGCGGCGGACGCCTCCTCGCCGAGCGGCTGGCGAGCCCGCTCACCAACGTGGCCACCATTCGCGCNCGCCACGATGCCGTGGCCTTCCTCGTCGCGGAACGGCCGCTGCGCGAACGCCTGCGCCAGGCCCTCGCCGCGGTGCCTGACATCGCCCGTGCCCTGTCGCGCCTGACACTCGGCCGCGGCGGCCCGCGCGATCTTGCGGCGGTGCGCGACGGGCTCCGGGCGGCGGAGGCCATCGCGAACCTGCTCGCGGACGCTGCCCCGCCGGCGGAGCTCGCGGCCGCCGCCGGGTCAATGCGGGGCATCGCGCCCGGCCTCGCCGAGGACCTGTCCGCTGCGCTCGCCGACGAACTGCCGCTGCTCAGGCGCGACGGCGGCTTTGTGCGCGAGGGCTACGACGCGGCACTCGACGAGGCGCGCGTGCTGCAAGTCGATTCGCGCCGCTTCATCGCCGCCCTGCAGGCCCGATATGTCGACGAGACCGGCTGCCGGACGCTCAAGGTCAAGCACAACAACCTCATCGGCTATTTCGTCGAGGTGCCCGCCGCCGTCGGCGAGGATCTCCTCAAGCCGCCCCACAATGCCACCTTCGTCCACCGCCAGACGATGGCGGGGGCCATGCGCTTCTCCACGGTGGAGCTCGGCGAACTCGAGGCACGTATCGCCTCGGCGGCCGACAGGGCACTCGGCATCGAGCTCGCCATCTTCGACCGCCTCAGCAATGCCGTCGTCGCGGCGGGAGAAGCCATCAAGCGCGCCGCCGAGGCACTCGCCGTCGTCGACGTCACGGCGGCGCTTGCGCTGCTGGCCGACGACCTCGGCTGGACCCGCCCCATCGTCGACGACAGTCTCGCCTTCTCCATTTCCGCCGGGCGTCACCCGGTGGTCGAGGCCGCGCTCAAGCGCGCCGGCCAGACCTTCGTCGCCAACGACTGCGCGCTCTCTCCGCCAGAGGGCGAGAAGGCGGGCCGCATCACCCTTGTCACCGGCCCCAACATGGCCGGCAAGTCCACCTTCCTGCGCCAGAACGCGCTCATCGTCGTGCTTGCCCAGATGGGCGCCTTCGTGCCGGCGGCAAGGGCCCACATCGGCATCGTGGACAAGCTGTTCTCGCGCGTCGGCGCCGCCGACGACCTCGCCCGCGGACGCTCGACCTTCATGGTCGAGATGATCGAGACGGCGGCCATCCTCAACCAGGCGGGCGAGCGCTCCCTCGTCATTCTCGACGAGATCGGCCGCGGCACGGCCACCTTCGACGGCCTGTCCATCGCCTGGGCGGCCATCGAGCACCTGCACGAGGTCAACCGCTGCCGCTCGCTCTTCGCGACCCACTACCACGAGCTCACCGCGCTCTCCGAGCGCCTGGCGCGTGTCGAGAACGCGACGGTGCGCGTGAGCGAGTGGAAGGGCGACGTCGTGTTCCTCCACGAGGTCATTCCCGGCGCGGCCGACCGCTCCTACGGCATCCAGGTCGCCAAGCTCGCCGGCCTGCCGCCGCCGGTCATCGCGCGCGCCCGCGCCATCCTCGACGAACTGGAAAAGACCGAGCGGGAGAAGCCGGTCGCCGCGCTCGTCGACGACCTGCCACTGTTCGCCGCCGTGTCGCAGCGCCCCGCCGCCGCAACGCCGCAGAAAGACGTGCTCNGGGAGGCCCTCGACGNCCTCGACCCGGACGAGATGACACCCCGCGAGGCACTGGAGACCCTCTATCGCCTCAAGGCGCTGCGGGCCGAGCAGAACCAGCGGTGATCAGGTGGCAGCCGCCACCCGGCGCATCCGCCGCAGCCGCAGCATGAAGAGCAGGCCGTTCCAGGCAACGGAGATGGCGAGGCCGATCAGGAGTGCCGCGGCCGCACCGAGGGGCACGGCGGCGAGATGCACCGCGGCCATCCCTGCAGCAAAACCGGCGAGGCCGTAGATGCTGCTCGCCGCCACCGCGGCAGCGGCCAGCCCCCCGACCGCACGGTGCGTCACGACGACGACGCTCGGGATCACGACGGGGAAGAGCGCGAGGATGCCCGAGGCGAGCGGGCCGATGTGCCAGCTCACGACGCTGAGGACGCCGACGAGCGTCGCCACGGCAAGCGCGCGCAGTACGAGATCCACCGGGCGGGACGCATTGGCAGGAGGCATCGCCACTCGCGAGAAGCGCAGCGCCAGCGGCACGCCGATGGCAAGTGCAACGGCGTTGAGCACGAGGCCCGCCCACAGCGGCGGCGTGAGGGCGCGGATGGCGACGGCGGCGAGCAGCCACGCGCCGATCGCGCCGGCAAGGCAGCCGGGGGCGCCCACCCCACGCCGGGCGAGCACCGCATAGGTCATGACGAAAAGCACCGTCACCGCATTGATGCTGACGCTGCCCACGGCGCTCTCGGCAATGAAGGCAGCGCCGTGGTCCAGGGCCAGCACGACATAGGCCGGGCCGGCCGAGATCGGCAGCGTCGCGATCAGCCCCCCGACGAAGGGCCCCGCCTTCTGCGCCGCGAGCGAGCCAGCGACGACGACGGCCGCCACGAGCAGCATCTTGACCGGCAGCGCCAGCAGCGCGGCATCCAACGCCATGTCTGCGAACCTTCCTCCCCGGCGGCGCACGCGCTGCCGCTCAGGCAACGCATAGCGCGTTACAGCAACCAAGGCCCGCGCTGCCGGCGCAACCCTGCCCTGCCCCGGCCGAAGCGGTGGACCGCCACAATCGCGCCCGCTTTTGTTCTCTTCCTGTTCTTGAGCAGAAGGTCGATCGCCGCTAAGCTGGCTGGGCCCGGGGGGAAGGACATGGTGACGAGGGTCGCGACGGTCGCGTTTGAAGGGATCGAGGCGCGGGCGGTGGACGTGCAGGTGCAGATCGCACCGGGCAACGTGGCTTTCACCATCGTCGGCCTGCCCGACAAGGCAGTGGCCGAGAGCCGCGAGCGCGTGCGCGCGGCCCTGATGGCCGCCGGGCTCACCCTGCCGGCCAAGCGCATCACCGTCAATCTCGCGCCGGCCGACCTGCCCAAGGAAGGCTCGCACTACGACCTGCCCATCGCGCTTGCCGTCATGGCGGCCATCGGCGCCGTGCCGGCCGATGCCCTCGCCGGCTACACGGTGATCGGCGAGCTCGCGCTCGATGCCTCGATCGCGCCCGTTGCCGGCGTGCTGCCGGCCGCCATTGCCGCCAGTGCGCGCGGCCACGGGCTCATCTGCCCCGCTGCCTGCGGGCCCGAGGCGGCGTGGGCGAGCGGCGACCTCGACATTCTCGCGCCGCGCTCCCTCGTGCAGCTCGCCAACCACTTCAAGGGCACACAGGTCATGGCCCGGCCCCAGCCGGCGGTGGCGCCCCCGGGCTCCGACCTGCCCGACCTGAAGGACATCAAGGGCCAGGAGAGCGCCAAGAGGGCGCTTGAGATCGCCGCCGCCGGCGGCCACAATCTCCTCAAGTTGTTGTCAATGGACCGTCACTACACCTCGCGAGTTAGCCATACGCTTCCAGTCGCAGGGCCGAAGCGTAGTCCTGCGGGATCGAGAACTGCGCCTGCTTCCGCAGCTCTTCCTCTATGCGGTTGAACTCATTCAGGTAGGCGAGCTTAAAAGCGTCTGCCTTTGCCCCGGTGTAGCCCATGGCGAGGAACGTGAAGCCGTCGCGGGTCATGTCGATGCACCGCTGCTCGCGGTTGAAGCCATCCGTGTAAGAGGTTGGCTGAAAATTCAGCCGACCAAAGTCGGCAAGCCTCTCGATGATGCCGTCGATGTCCTGAAGCACGTTCTTGTGCATCTTGCCGAAGTAAGCCGCCACGTCACGGCTGGAGGCGACCACGCGGTCAGCCTTGATGGTGACGATGGGGGCGAGGGTGTTGCTGTTGCTCATTGGTGTAACTCCGGTTCGCTTACAGTGAGGGTGGGGGTAGGAGCCTCACTGTCGCGTCTCCGGTATGGTCACACCCGGAAGGTGGCTCTTGCCGATTTTACCCGCCCCCGCCTCAATCCTTGGGCCTATCTAAATGCGGCGTAGCCGCTAGTGGACGTGGCCTGTAGGGCCGAAGCTGGAAGCCGCGCTTGTCGTTCTCTTCCAGCGTCAGCTTTGCTGCATCGCCAAGGCGCTGACGGAGACAATCCCTATCACTGCCTTCATGCCGCATGACCAGAATGGACTGAGGGTCATGGCCCTGTTCGATCAGCTTCCGTGCTGCTGCGTAGAACGGGGTGCGGCTGGTGGTGATGTGTCGGCCTTGGTGGAAGGCGTCGAAGGGTTGCCCGCGTGACGTGACCGGGGCGGGCCTTACGGTGATGACGATGGTGGGGCTGGTTGTCATTTTCCTCTTTGCTGGTGGTAGTAGGATTTGAAAAAAAGAAGCCCCCAGCCGGTAGGGCTGAGAGCATGGGTGACGGTTGATTGTCGGGGCGGGGCTTTGGTCTGCCCCGTTCACTTGGCCGATCTGGTCAGGTGAGGAGCGAGGACTCGTGTCGCTCCGAATGACTTTGGGCCGACAGAATGTGTTCAGCCCTTCATCCTGTAGTAGCTTCTGCGGGGGATACTGGCGTCCCGCTCTTCTTGTGTCCTGACGTGGTAGGCATAGAGGTTGTCCCGGCGCAGGTTGAGGGGGTTTCGGTCCCGAAAGCGGGCGAACACCTTGGGGTCGGTGATGCCAAGGATCAGGCGGGCGGGGCGTTCAATGCGGACCTTGCCGTTCAACTTGCGGCCAAACCCGACGCCTCCGCCGTTGAAGTACCAGTTTGGGGAGGCTCCGCCCTCGATCAAACGATGCCAATCCTCGGGCAGGATTTTGGCCTCCAGCTTCGTACCGGCGAGGGGGACGCGGTAGATGGTGGTGCCGTCCCCATCCCGGTCCACGTAGGGGGAGCGGATCACTTTTCTCTGCATTGGGGGATGGTTGTTGAGTGAGAAGTTGGAAACAAAACAAATACAGTCGGATGCAGGAGAGAGGGGCTACGCGGAGACGCCTTGCCCTCCAGACGAGTGTAGTGACTACACCTTCCCAGGGGATTTGAGCGGGGCGAGCCGGACGCAGCTACCGGGGGGTAGATGCTGCCCGTGTAGGATGGCTGGAAATTCGGCCGACCGAGATCAGAGATCAGGGAGCTGTT
>JGI25328J35697_1001780_pt1 | contig 14284 bp, 10 predicted proteins | sample HigsolmetaAR203D_FD_35697 | JGI IMG/M metagenome (IMG submission 35697)
GGAGAGGTGGTCGAGTGGTTTAAGGCTCTGGTCTTGAAAACCAGCGAAGGGGCAACTCTTCCGTGGGTTCGAATCCCACCCTCTCCGCCATTACATATCCACATGAACAGCCATACCGCGCTGACGCGCTGTATGGCTTTTTTGCGCGCATAATCTTATGTTCAGCCGGAGAGAGTAATGATCAGTCAGACCAATCTGCAGCAAGGAGGAGTAATCTCGTATGACCAAACCAGAAGCTTATTCGGTTCAACAAGAAGAACATGATCATGAGGAAGGTGACAGAAGGACCACACAAGAGCCCCTGTCCGGTTCCAAGAAGGTCAAGAATCGAAATCACTCCCGGCAAAATCACGGCGAAGGCCGCTGAAGCGGATCATCCAAGTTCAATCAAACATTCGTCTTTACCAGTTATCCAAATGTTTGGGTAATTAGAACCATGTGATTGCACAACTAAAGAATCAATCCGGAAGGACGGCATATGAACGAGGAGTCTTATTTTGTAAAAATCATCTAATATTAGATGCCCAATCCACCGAAAATCCCTTTTCCTCTCCATAAATCTAAGTTAAAATTAGTCGTGTTTTACAGATCTAGAGGAGAGGGGATACTGTTTTGAAGAAAGTTTGGGCATTGGTTGGTACCTTTGTGCTCTTGCTCAGCATCCTGCTGGTTGGCTGCAGTCAAGAGAGCAAACAAACGCCGAAGGATACATTGATTGCGGCCTTTGGCAAAGCGACAGAGATCACTTCCAACAAATTTGAAGGCTCCATGAAGTTGAAGTTGGAGTTGCCTGACAGCGCTATGGTTGATGATCCTTCCGCTGCCATGGTTCTGAATCTGTTGAATAATGCGGAGCTTTCGTTCCGTGGAACTTCCCAGCTTGATCCGATGATGGCTGAAGTGCTGCTTACCGCACGGGTAACAGGAGACACAGAGATCGCCATCAATCTGTCCATACTCGTGACGGACAACAAGGTATGGGTTAAGATCCCGAACACGCCGTTCCTTCCGTTGCCAGAGAATGTGGTCGGCAAGTATCTGGAGCTGGACTTGGATGAGTTGTCGGAGATGGCAGGCGAAGAAGCGGCTACACTAACTCCCGAACAGCAGCAGAAAATTCAACGGCTGGGTGCAGAGATTGCAGAGCTGTTCTTTGGGGCATTTGAGGATGGTTCGTACTTCTCGAAAGTAAGCAAAGATGAAGCTGGCATCCCGAGCGATGTCGATGCGGCTCAAGTAGTGAAGTTTGAATTGACCAACGATAACTTGCGGCCATTTGTAAAGTCTCTGGTCGAAGTTCTTCCTGCGTTGCTCGAAAAGATCGCAGAACTGGACGAAGCAGGCGTGACGCAAGCGGACATTGAGGAGTTTAAGGCTAAGCTTCAGGAAGACGAGCAAGAATTGGACGCTTCGCTTGATGAACTTGAGGACGTTCTGAATATTCATGCCGCAAAAGTCGTAACGGCTGTTGGCAAGAACGGTTTTGTGACCTATACCGGATTGGATGTTGATCTGGAGATCACTGCCGATGGAGAGAGCGGAAGGCTCGGTCTGCAAACGGCCGTCAAGCAATCCGAGATCAACGAGAAGGTCGAATTCGAGCTTCAGGTGCCGGATGCTTCCGAGATCATCACATTTGAAGAATTGATGTCATCCTTATTTATGGTTGGATTCTGATACGGCGTCTGAATGAACTTGGAAAGTCGTTCTCCGTGCAAGCGGGGGACGGCTTTTTGAGTTGTAACGGCTTTTTGCGACAATTCGTTGAAGTTCGGCTCCAGTACAGGTAGAATATTGATCAAACCGAAACTCAGCGGAGGTTCATGATGAGCAAATATTGGAGCAGTTTGACGCGTAAGTTAAGTCCATACGTACCAGGGGAGCAGCCAAAGGATCAGGCCTATATCAAATTAAATACGAACGAGAACCCTTATCCCCCATCTCCCAAGGTACTTCGCGCCATCCAGGAAGCAGCCGGCGATGCATTGCGACTGTATCCTGATCCGGAATCGACGGTGCTCAGAGAGAAGATCGCCGCGAGATATGGACTCGGCAAGGAAGAGGTATTCGTCGGCAACGGTTCGGACGAGGTGCTGGCACTTGCTTTCCAGGCGTTCTTCGATCAGACTCAGCCGGTATTATTTGCGGATATTACATACAGCTTCTACAAAGTCTATATCCAGCTTCATGAACTGAAGGCCGAGATCATTCCGCTGCGCGATGATTTCCAACTGGATGTGGAGGCGTACGTGAGCAAGACCAACGGCGGCATCGTTATCGCCAATCCCAATGCGCCTACCGGCATCGAGGTGCCGCTCGCTGACATCGAGCGCATCGTTCAGCAGAACCCGGATTCGGTGGTATTGGTAGATGAAGCATACGTGGACTTCGGAGGCCACAGCGCGGTATCTCTAATCCGCCGATACCCCAATGTGCTGGTTGTGCAGACCCTGTCCAAGTCCAGATCGTTGGCGGGGCTTAGGGTCGGATTCGCCCTTGGCCAAGCGGAATTAATCGAAGGGTTGAATCGCGTTAAGAATTCATTTAATTCCTACCCGATCGACCGATTGGCGCAAGCTGGCGCGATCGCTGCGATCGAGGATGAGGCTTACTTCCAGGAGACGACGGAGAAGGTCATCCGCACGCGGCAATGGGTGACGGATGAGCTTCGACAGATGGGCTTCGAAGTCTTGCCGTCGCAGACGAACTTCGTATTTGCACGTCTGGCTGGCAGATCGGGCGCCGAGCTGCAGCAGAAGCTGAAGGAGCATGGCGTGCTTGTCCGGCACTTCGCCCAGCCGCGCATCGAGGATTACCTGCGCATCACGATCGGCACCGATGAAGAGATGCGGATTATGCTCGATACATTGAAACAACGCGTGCTTATGCGTTAATATAGAACAATAAATTGGACGTTAAAGGAAGGACGAACATGGAGAATATTCACGCGGAAAGCTCGAACTTTATACGAAGTATCGTGGAGGAAGACCTGAAGGAAGGCCGCGTCAAGGAGATTGTGACCCGGTTCCCTCCAGAACCGAACGGCTACCTGCACATCGGCCATGCCCGCGCGATCATCATCAACTTCGATACAGCGGCAGCTTATGGCGGCCGCACTCATCTGAGGTTCGATGATACAAACCCGACCAAGGAAGATGTGGAGTATGTGCAAGCGATTCAGGAAGACATCCGTTGGCTCGGCTTCGAGTGGGATGCGCTGTACTATGCCTCCGACTATTTCGAGGAGATGTATCAGCGGGCGGTGCTGCTCATCAAGAAGGGGCTTGCTTACGTCGATGATCAGTCTCAGGAGGAGATTCGCGCGACCAGAGGCACATTGACGGAGCCGGGCATCGAGAGTCCTTACCGCAATCGCAGCGTTGAGGAGAACCTGGATCTGTTCGAACGGATGAGGAAAGGCGAGTTCAAGGACGGGGAGAAGGTGCTGCGCGCCAAGGTCGACATGAAATCGCCGAACATCAATATGCGTGACCCTGTCATCTATCGCGTGCTCCATGCCACTCACCACAATACCGGCGACAAATGGTGCATCTATCCGATGTATACCTTCGCCCATCCGCTGGAGGATGCGATCGAGGGCGTGACCCATTCGCTCTGTTCGCTGGAATTCGAGGATCAACGTCCATTCTACGACTGGGTGATTCGCGAGTGCGAGATGGAATCGAAGCCTCGGCAATACGAGTTCGCCAAGCTNCAGATCGACGGAGCGATCATCGGCAAGCGGTATATCAAGCAATTGGTGGAGCAGGGCGTGCTGGACGGTTGGGACGATCCGCGCGTCTACACGTTAAGCGGCCTGCGCAGACGCGGGTTCACGCCGGAGGCGATTCGTGCATTTGTCCGCTCGACGGGTGTATCGAAGAGCGGCGGTACGGTCGATCCGCGCATGCTGGAGCATTTCGTGCGCGAGGATCTGAAGCTGAAAGCGCCGCGTACGATGGCGGTGTTGAGACCGCTGAAGGTCGTNATCACGAACTATCCGGAAGGTCAGGTGGAAATGCTCGAGGCGGAGAACAATCCGGAGAATCCGGAGATGGGTACGCGACTCATCCCGTTCTCACGGGAGATTTACATCGAACAGGACGACTTCATGGAGAATCCGCCGCCAAAGTATCACCGCCTGTATCCGGGCAACGAAGTGCGGTTGAAGCATGCTTACTTTATCAAGTGCAATGAAGTGATCAAGGACGAGCAGGGCAATGTGATCGAGCTTCGCTGCACGTACGATCCGGAGACGAAGAGCGGCAGCGGCTTCACCGNCCGCAAGGTCAAGGGAACGATCCATTGGGTTGAAGCATCACAGGCGGTTCCGGCTGAATTCCGTCTGTATGATTCGCTAATCGTGGAAGGCGAAGGCTCGGAGGAAGAATCGTTGATCGATCGGATCAATCCGAACTCGCTGGAGATTCTGCAAGGGTACATCGAGCCGAACATGAAAGATGCGAAGCCGCAGGATAAATTCCAAATGTTCCGTCACGGGTACTTTAATGTGGACAGCAAATACACCACACCAGACAAACTGGTGTTTAACCTGATCGTATCGCTGAAGAGCTCCTTCGACCCGTCTAAGGCATAGGCGCATTCACCTAACGATCAGTCGCTGAGTGGATATGAAAGCATCCATTCTCACCATGCATCCGGGAGAGGAGACCACCATGATCGCCAAAGAGCAGATTCAGATTCGCGACCCTTATGTGCTGACGGATGAAGAGAACCAGTGTTACTACCTGTTCGGCTCCACGGACAAGGATATATGGAAGGGACAGGCGACGGGGTTCGATGCTTATCGAAGCAAGGATCTCGAGCACTGGGAGGGACCATTTCCGGCATTCAGACCGCCTGTGGGCTTCTGGTCGCAGACCAATTACTGGGCGCCGGAGGTTCATGCATATCAAGGCCGATATTATATGTTCGCCACGTTTAAGGCTGACGGAGTATGCAGAGGTACGCAAATCTTGGTCTCCGACCGGCCGCTTGGTCCATATGTGCCGCACAGCTATGGCCCTCTCACGCCTCGCGATTGGGAATGTCTCGACGGCACGCTTCATGTGGATGACGAGGGACAACCGTGGATGGTGTTCTGCCACGAGTGGGTGCAGGTGAAGGATGGAACGATCTGCGCGATCCCGTTGGCGAAGGATCTGTCGCATGCCATTGGCGAACCGGTTCAACTGTTCGCTGCTTCGGAAGCGCCTTGGGTAGAGCAGGTCCATTCGCCGCGTCACGGATCTGGATACGTAACGGACGGTCCGTTCATGTATCGAACCGGGGAAGGCAAGCTGATCATGATCTGGTCCAGCTTCCGTGGCGGCCGGTATGCCCAAGGCATGGCCGTCTCCGAATCAGGAGGCATCATGGGACCATGGAAGCAGATTGAGAAACCGCTGTACGAAAGCGATGGCGGCCACGGCATGATCTTCAGGACGCTGGATGGACGGATCATGCTGGCGCTTCATACGCCGAATAAGACGCCGGAGGAGCGCGCGATCTTCATCGAGTTGGAAGAGGCAGATGGCGAGCTTCGCCTAAAAAGCTAACAGGATAGGCGTTAAACTTGGCAACAAGGGTACAGATGAACTTAGAGGGCAGCCCATGTGGGGCTGCCCTTTCTGTCATGCTCGATAAATCGCTTTATTCATATGAAGGAGGAATGATACCGCCTGCACGGACCTGTTCGAACGAGCCATTGACATATGCTTGCTGCTCGTTNCCGCTGATGCGGATCGGAACCTGGCGCCCATCATAGCCGATCGTCCCTTCCACCGTACGCGCCGACACGCCGATGATCGCTTGCAGTGTTCCATCGCGTCCAGTTACCGCACGAACGCCGCGCGGGAAGCTCAGCAGCAGTTGTTCGTCACGATACACCTCCGCACCCTGCACCGTATTCACAATCTCGAATTTGATTCCATCGATCGTCCGGCTGTATGCNACAGCCGCTCCGACATCTCGGCCATGGGCCAATCCATATGGAGTCAGGCCCGTGAACCAGATATTGCCCTCCGGTCGTACCAGGATTCCGCACAGCCGTTCGATATAGTCGAGCATCGTCAGGATGGACGGCCCGTACACCCTGGTGTATCCTGCCTCACCGGTCCACGGGCTGATGCATTGTGCGAACTCCGACATATGCGAGAAAGCCGACAGGATCGGCTGCATGATCCAGGTGAGCTCCACGTGCCGATGATGATGCTCGAAGGCATGCGGAGTCCGAATGAGCGTTAGCATGTTGACCGCTCCGCCCCAACTGTTGTGCGTGGAGAACGGATCGAAGCGGGGATCATCCATCGCGATTGAGGTGAGCGGATACTTCGAGAAGAATTTCCGCGTATTGAGCAGATACTTCCGCAGCGACTGGGCGAAGAACTCATCATCGCCCACCTCGCAAGCCAGCACGCGGAGCAGAACATCCGATTGGAGGCGGACGAACCGTCCGTATCGGTCCACATCATAGAAGAAACCATCCTGCTCATCGTAGCAATGCTCCATCAGGTTGGACAGCGTTTCCTCTGCCCTTCCCGCCCATAGCTTGGCTTCGTCGGCAAGTCCCAGCTCCTCAGCGATGAGCCCGATGTATTTCCGCTGCGCATAAACATTGGCTGTGAGATCCGGCGCCAGGAACGGCAGGATCGGAGAATCCGGATCGTACTTCGCCGGATCGTCCAGGTGCGGCGTGTCGGGTACATGCCAGAAGCGGGAGGATGAGTCATGGCCGGTATCGAAGGTGCAGAAGGCTTCGATGCAGCCCGTCCCCCGCGTATTCCGGTACCGGAGGAGCCACTCGTCATAGCGTCGCATCGCGTCAAACATCTTACGCAGGAAATCCTTATCCTTGCGTCCATGCATCAGATAGTGATTCCAAACGCTTCGCGCCAGCGGCGTCACCAGTTGGATCTGCTTGTATGCCGGACCATCCTTCGTCCACTTGTACGGCATGAGGCCGTCAGCGCGTTGCAGGTCCGCATACAGTTCGAAGGACGCCTGAGAGATGGAAGGCAGGAAGCGGGAGGCAACCTCGGAATTGATCGTGCCGGTACTTTCCAACCAGCATCCGCGATAAGGACCGCCTTCAAGCCACACATGTTTGCCGTTATGGTCGGTTGTCATCGTGCATTCGAAGAGTTCCTCTACTGCTTTGCAGAAGCGGGACTCAAGCGATTCCGATGTGGAAGCGAAGGAGATGCCGTTCACCAGGAATTCCTCGATGAGCGAAGGGGCTGCTTGAATTNCCGTGAGCCGTGCCGTCATGTCCTGTTGTCTAAGCTTGTTCAATAGATCCGCGTTCATATGCCAGGCATCCTTTCCTGTGTTTTATGAAGGTATGCTGATACAAGAAATATAAGCGGTATGNCCGGAGAAGGAAAGGTCATTTTGTGTAAGTGATTACTTTTCTTAAAGTAGACCTTACTTTTCTTTATTAAATGCCCCCTGTATGCCAAGTACAATGAAGACATCCGAATCAAAGGGGAGGTATACCTATGAAGAAGAAATCATGGTTAGTGATCATGATCGTTGCGATTATGGTGCTTGTAGCTGCCTGCGGCGGCAATTCTAGCAACAATGGATCAGCCGCCACTGACACCAGAAACAACTCAACAAGCAACAATCAAAGCAGTGGCAATAGCGGGGGAGATGCTCAGGAGCAGATCGAACTCCGAATGACCTGGTGGGGCGGACAGGAGAGACATGACCGGACCTTGCAAGTCATTGAGCTGTACGAATCCAAGAACCCACATGTGAAGATTCTGCCGGAGTATTCGGGATTCGACGGGTATTTTGACAAGCTGTCCACCCAGTTCGCCGCCGGCAATGCCCCGGACATCATCCAATATGGCGGTAATCTGAACGATTATGTGGCAAGAGGCGTCGTGCTTCCTCTGGATGAGTATGTGGGAAGCGCCATTGATCTGAGCAAGCACAGCCAGAGTATGATTGACGCCGCAACGTTCGATGGCAAGTTCTATGGCGTGACGCTGGGCACCAACGCATTCGGCGTATTGATCAACAAGTCGTTGTTCGAGGAAGCAGGCGTGCCCCTGCCAAGCAGAGACTGGACCTGGGAAGATTTCGCCGACATCTCGCTGCAGTTGTCCCAGAAGCTGAACGGCATCTACGGCACCTCGGACTTCAAAGAGGACGGATTCGGCATCTTCCTCGCGCAAAGAGGCAAGGTCGTTCACCATGATGGCGTGCTCGGCTATGAAGAAAGCGACATCCGCGACTGGTTCCAGATGTGGCAGGATCTCCGCGACTCCGGTGCCGCTGCCAGCGCGGAACTGCAGGCATCCGCAACGCAGACGCCTGAACAATCGCTCATCGTGCAGCGCAAGGTTGTCATGGAGTTGGTCGCTAGCAATCAGTATGGCGCATATTCCAACGCGACGGAAGATGAGCTTGTTCTCTGGATCGCGCCATCCAACGCAGAGACAGGCAAGAATGGCGTATCGCTCAGACCGAGCCAGTTCCTAAGCGGCTATTCGGAGACGAAACATCCGGAAGAAGTAGCGAAATTCCTCGACTTCTTCGTCAACGATCCGGAAGCGGGCGCGATCCTTGGCAACGACCGCGGTGCACCGGTCAACTCCGAGGTGCTGCAATCCCTGATCGCCAGTGCCAGTGAGATTGATCAGGCGATCTTCACCTATATCGACTGGGTAGGGCAATCCTCGGATGCACCATATGTGCCGAATCTGCCGGGCTATAACGAGGCATATGCCCTGTTCACGAAGACGATGGAGGCCATTTCCTTCGGCTACACCAGCCCAGAGGACGGAGCGCGGGAGTATTACAACGAACTTCAGAAGATACTGGCCAAGTATGTAAATTAACACACCTGCCCTGGCGGGCATGGATGGGGATGGTAGGGGAGGCTTAGGCAACTGGCTTCCCCTCTCGTCACTCACAGATGAATCCGACGCTTCAAGCTNGGATGAAGAGGATGAACAACATCTACATGCGGGAGAGAGTACGATGATCAAAAGCAAGTCATACAGCCAGGGATGGGTCGGGTATCTGTTTCTGTCGCCATGGATGATCGGTTTCTTCGGTCTCGTTCTTGGGCCGATGATCTATTCGCTTTATTTGTCTTTTACCGACTATAACCTGCTCAATCCGCCTGAATGGGTCGGGCTGGATAACTTCCGGGAGATGTTCCAGGATAAGAATTATCTCGATTCGGTGAAAGTGACGTTGACCTTCGTCTTGTTCTCGGTGCCGCTGGAGCTGATGGCGGCTCTGGGGGTTGCTCTGCTGCTAAACAAGGGATTACGCGGGCTGGGTTTCTACAGGACGGTGTACTATATTCCATCCCTGCTCGGCGGCAGTGTGGCNATCGCACTGCTCTGGAAGAACATTTTCGGCGTTGACGGACTGATTAATCAGGTTCTTGACTACTTCGGTATTCAAGGCAAGGGGTGGGTCTCGCATCCCGATTATGCTTTGTATACCCTGANCATCCTGTCCACCTGGCAGTTTGGCTCGGCGATGGTCATCTTCCTGGCGGGGCTGAAGCAGATTCCGAACGAGATGTATGAGGCGGCGGCTGTCGATGGTGCAGGCGGTTGGCGCAGGTTCTGGAGTATCACGTTTCCGCTTCTCTCGCCGGTGCTGTTCTTCAATCTGATCATGAAGCTGATCAACTCGATGCAGGTATTCACCTCGTCCTATATCGTCAGCGGCGGAACCGGCGGGCCNGTTAATTCGACGCTGTTCTATACGCTCTATCTGTATCAGCAAGGCTTCTCCTATTTCGAAATGGGTTATGCCTCGGCGATGGCGTGGATGCTGCTCGTTACGCTGGCAGTTATGACGGGCATCCTGTTCCTGACCTCCAGATACTGGGTGCATTACGAAGACGGAGGGAGGTCGTAAGATGGCACGACGCAGACTGGCAACTCAGAAATTGCTCATTCATCTGTTTATCATCGCTGTCGGCGTCTTGATGATCTATCCGATCGTTTGGATGCTGGTCAGCTCATTTAAGCCGGAATATCTGATCTTCTCCGATCCCGGTCTGTGGCCGAAAGAGGTGACGCTGGATAACTATCGCACCGGCTGGCATGTGGTGCGCGACATCTCCTTCGGACTGTTCTTTAAGAACTCGTTTATCGTGGCGGGGATTGCGGTGGTGGNGAATCTGATCACGTGCTCGATGGCGGCGTATGCATTTGCCAGAATCAACTTTCCGCTCAAGAAGCTCTTCTTCGCCTGCATGCTGGCCACGGTGATGCTGCCGACGCATGTCACCCTGGTGCCGCGTTACGCGATCTTCCACTCGCTGGAATGGATCGACACGTATCTGCCGCTGCTCATCCCGAAGATCTTGGCGACGGATTCTTTCTTCATCTTCCTGATGGTCCAGTTCATCCGCGGCTTGCCGCTCGATCTCGATGAGAGCGCGCGGATTGACGGCGCCGGTCCGATCAAGATCTATTACCGGATCATCATTCCGCTGGCCGTGCCGGCACTGATCACGACAGCGATATTTACGTTCATCTGGACGTGGGATGATTTCTTCAGCCAGATGCTGTATCTGAACACGGTGTCCAACTTTACGGTACCTCTGGGACTCAGGTTGTTCATCGACTCGCAGGGCAAGTCCTCGTGGGGCGCGGTGTTTGCGATGTCCGTGTTGTCGATGGTGCCGATTACGCTCGTCTTTTTCTTCTTCCAGCGATACATCGTGGAGGGCATTGCCACAACAGGAATTAAGGGATAGAATAGACGCNCAGCAAGAAGTCGCGCCGTGCGGAGAGGTTGGCAGCTATGTCAAGGAAAGTGACGACCATTATCGTCATCAGTATCGTGGCACTTTTCGCCGTAGTGCTTACGTTCACAAGCCTGGTTTCTTACCGGATCTTCTTCGATTTCACCTCTAAGGAGATCAGCGAGACCAGGCTGGCTCTGCTTAATGAGAATACGGATAAACTGTCCAGCATCAGCAAGAACATCAGTGATGCCGGATATTATCTTGCAGGCAATGAGAAGATCGTCCAGATCTTCTCGGAGCCGGTTGCCGATGCGTTCGATGCGATCACCGAGCAGCGCGAGCTCAGGGATCAATTGAATATCATGAAGGGCTTGAAGCCGAAGATTCATTCGCTTGGAATNTATACCGACCGCTACAGGAATTACCCGCAGTTCACAGACGGCACGGTGGAAACGATCGATAAGCTTGCGGCACAGCCATGGTTCTCGATGTTCGACGAGATGGACAGCGGGTGGGTCCCGTGGGAGGAGAACGGGCGGAGCATGGTGAGCTTCGTCCATCGGCTGGTCGATTACAAAGGGTCGAAGGTCGGCTATGTGAAAATCAACATCACCGAGGACAGCTTCTTCTCCGACCTGAGCGCAGCCAACCATCTCGATCCTGCGCGTGACCTGTTGCTGATCGTCGATACCGGCGGACGGGTGCTCGCCCGTACACAGGCCGAGGGATCGCAGGAGCTGATCGAGCTCCTGTCTTACAAGCATGAAGATATGCCCTTCTATCGCTTGCGCGACGAGTATCAGTCTTTGACGGATCATCATGAACTTCTGGTTCATGACAACGAGCGCTATCTGCTCCTCATCTCTGCACGCAACTATGATCGATGGCGGTTGGTGCAGGTCATTCCGATGGACCCCTTGTATGAAGAGACGAGGCGGCTTGGCACGTTCGTGCTGATCCTGGGTGTGGCTGCTTTGCTGCTATCGGTTCCGCTGGTGTACTGGCTGGGTAATCGGATCATCCTAAGGCCGATCCGCAAGATCATACTCGGTATGAAGCAGGTGGAGCGAGGAAACTTCGCGGTACAGATTGAGCCGCTCTATGTCGAAGAGTTCGATCACCTGGCCAACCGTTTCAATCATATGGCGAGCGAGTTGCAGCGTCTGATCGAACAGATCGAGCGCGCCCACTGGGAGCGGCGCGACGCGGAGATGAAGATGTTGCAGACGCAGATCATGCCTCACTTCCTCTACAATACGCTGGATATTATCCATTGGAAGGCGATGGATTATCATGCGGAGGAGATCAGCCTGATGGTGAATTCGCTCAGCAAGATGTTCCGCATCGGACTGAGCGGAGGTCGGCATTTCATCAGGTTGCATGATGAGCTGGAACATGCGAGGTGCTACATCGACATCCAGNGAGCACGCATGGCTGACAGGGAGATCCGCTATGAGGCAAATGTCCCGGGCAGCCTGAAGGAATGCTTCGTGCCGAAGATCATCCTGCAGCCGTTTATCGAGAACAGCATGAAGCACGGATATGCGAACAAGCCGGGAGAACCGGTGAGCATCGCTGTGAATGCGATGCTCGAAGTTGAGCGTGGCCGCTTGCGNTTGATGATCATCGATTCCGGAGTTGGCCTGCCGGAAGGNTGGAGTCTGGAACGTACGATGGGGATCGGGATGAGAAACGTCCAGGAGCGCATCTGGATGTATTGCGGACGCGATTATGGGATCACGGCCAAGAGGAGGACGGAAGGCGGAACGGAGGTCCTCATCGAGCTGCCCGTGCTGAGAACNCAGGAAGAAGCGGATGCGAGCCTGGAGATGCGCAGCGAGCGTCTAGGACTGGATATGAGGGATCGAGCATGAGAACCGTGATGATTGTCGATGATGAAACGAGTGTTGTACAGGGACTGATCGAGCATATTCCATGGTCCGACTTAGGTCTNGCCGTCACGATGTCCGCTGTTGACGGGCAGGAGGCGCTGGAGAAGATTCGCATCACGCAGCCGGATATCGTCATCACCGATGTCTATATGCCGAAGATGGACGGCTTGACGCTGATCCAGCATCTGCGTGAAGAATTCCCGGACATCTATATCGTCATCCACAGCGGTTATGACGAGTTTGACAACGCCCGAATCGCCATGCGTTATGGCGTGCAGTATTTCTTGCTCAAGCCATCGATGGTTGCGGAGATCACGAACGTCCTCCGGGAAGTGACGCGGGAGATGGACGTGCAGGAGAAGCAGCAACAACTGATTACGCAGTTCGAAGCGGAGCAGCAGACATATCTGCATTACATGCAGGATGCGTTCATTCGGGAGATGCTGGTGACTCGGTATAAAGAGCAGGATATCCCCGTGGAGAAGCTGAAGTTGCTTCAGCTCGATATGAACACACCGGTGGTGGTTGCTACTATCGCGCTTATCCGGCCTCCTTATCTGACGAAGTCAAAGGAGCGGGAGTGGCAACTGATCAAGTACGGATCGAGCAACATCGTGCGTGAGATGATCCGGGAAGCGCAGGTGAATGGCAGACTAGCCATTCATATGGTCGACTATTCAGAGCAGTCGCTGGTGCTTGTCTTCTTCGCGAAACATCCTGAGGTGGATTTGCTGGAAGCAAGCAAGCGGATCACGGCCGGAATGGTCGACAACATCTTGCTGTATCTCAAGCTGTCGCTGTCTGTCGGGATCGGCGAGATCAAGAGCGGCATTCACGAGCTGATCGACTCTTACTTGGAGAGCTTGAAAGCACTGGAAGCAGCCGACTATCACGCGGTGAACCGGGTATACACATATCGGGAAGTACATGGCGGTGATGAGCGGGGGGATTGCCGATATCCGTACAGCTTGCTCAAGGATGTGTATCAGGCGATTGATGAGCAGGAGATCGGGCGACTAACCGAGATCTGGGAGCGGACGGAACAGGAATTGTTGTCGGATAGCCGTCTCCCATTCTATATCATTCAGAATCTGTGCATCAGTCTGNTCGGTATCCTGATGACAGCGGGCGATGATGACAGCAACATGCAGGCGCACATGAACACATTGTCCGCTAAGTTCGCGGAAATTTATGCACTGGCCTCGGTAAAGGAGCTGAACGCCTGGATGAGACGATGGCTCGCGGATTGGGTGAAGATAAGCGAAGGGCAATCAGGCAGGAAGAGCAACCGGCTCGTTCAGGAGGTCAAGCAATATGTGCGGGATCATTATGATCAAGAGATTACGCTGACAGAGATAGCCGACAGACTGTATGTGAACCGTAACTATCTGTCGCAGTTGTTCAAACGGGTCACCGGCGAATCGTTTGTCACCTATCTGAATAAATTCCGCATCGAGAAGGCCAAGGAACGGATGCGAGAGAAGCATTACCTGATCAGCGAGATCAGCGAGATGGTTGGCTATCAGAATCCGACCTATTTCAGTCAGGTGTTCAAGTCGGTCACCGGCAAAAGCCCATCGGAGTTTTACAAATGAAAGAGGAAGAGGCCGCGGCGGATTACGTCGCAGCTTCTTCCTCTTCTGTGTTTCCGTCGGCTGCTGGT
>JGI25328J35697_1001800_pt1 | contig 14167 bp, 20 predicted proteins | sample HigsolmetaAR203D_FD_35697 | JGI IMG/M metagenome (IMG submission 35697)
AGTAATCATTTGATTGCTCATAAAAAATCGTCCTTTCTGTAATGTTGTGTGGTAACTTCATTTTACTAGAAAGGACGATTTTTTTGTGCATTTTTTTTAAAGTGAAAAATGAGGGGCTCCAAAAAGTCAGTTACCCTGACTTTTTGGACAGCCCCTTTTCAAAGTCAGAAGTCGATAGTTGATGAAACCGGCACGCTTTGTCGGTTTCATCTATTTTTAGAATCTCCCTTTTTTCATTCCTGACCGAACTGAAACGGTCTTTTTTTATGTTTCATTTTTTCTTCCTCCGCCTCTTCTTTCAATCCTGCTCGTTCCCTCACTTTTTCCATCATTTTAATAAAAGCGTAAAATTCATTTTCAATCTTCTTCAATTGTTCATGTAATTGTTCATTTTCGTTTTTAAATTCTTCTACTTTTTGTTCTAGAAAAGAGATTTTTTCACGCAAGCTTTTATTTTCTTCTTCCAACCGATTGTTCACCGGTTGGTGCTGTGTAGACTTTAAAAAAGCAATCACATCATCGATAGTGATTTCCGATCTTCCACCTGCTTCCTCATAATGAAGCAGCTTTTTTTCGGAAATTTTCTTCTCTTTTTGCTGTCTAAATTTTTTACGTTCCTGTTTCGCAAGTTCAATGTCTGTTTCATATTTTTTTCGCAAATATGAATTCCAGCGAAAACCGCATGCAGCAGCCGTTCTTGAAAGTTTCTCCGCAACAATCTCAAAAGCCTTTAGTTGTGTTCCGCCTTCGCGAATATGCTGCAAAACAATTTCTTTCAAGAGCAGATCTTCATCCTCTGTCCATGCATCTTGCCGTGTCACCGCCATTTGTTCATCCCTCCGTTTTGATTTGACTTTTTCTTAAAAATGATTTTTTAAAAATAGAATGAGATGTAACAAATCAATTGTTGCTTCCATTCTCTTTTCTAAATTTTGTGATGCGAGCTTTTTGCCTCATCTCAACTATTTCATGCAATTTTTAATAATATATATGCCTGTAATAGAAACGATAGAAGCACAGTTTTAGTTGAAAGGAAAAAGAATGTGCTTCTTTCATTGACATTTCTTCTGCTTCCTAAAAAGTTTTTTTTGAAAATCGAGGGAGAATTGAGAGATGCATTAGTAAATTTGGAAGAAGCGGTTGTTCTAATTCGGCATTCGACATTTTCTTCACATCTTTTCCCATTCCGCCAGCAGGCAGGCTGTCAAAAAAGAGGATATTTTTTAGAGTCTAGCTTGGAGGAGATTTATGCTAAAAGGACAAATCTTCTACTCATATTCGTGAAGTCGTTCGCTTAACATTAGAGGAAGGATCGTTTTCTCGGCAGCTTCATGGGGCCTTAGGAATAAAGAGGATGCACAGATTGCAGAATGGATTAAGAAATTTTCAAAGATTCAAGGAAGCCTTTGTGCCAGGAGAAAAAATATGTATGTATTGAAAAGCTTTTTCTCGCGCTTTAATACAGAAAGCTCCAAAAACGATCAAGCCGTTCAAGCAGATCTTAAGCCGCATTTGCTTTCACAAAATGTAACGGCCTTTCCCCGACTGAATATCGAGAAAAGGCCGCAGCTAAATTGTCTACTTGACACGGGTATGGTCACTTTTCATTATTTGTTTACTACTTCTCTGCCTTTGTATGTTCCGCAAGATTTGCATACGCGGTGCGCCAGCTTCATTTCTCCGCAGTTTGGACATTCTACCATACCTGGAACTTGTAATTTAAAATGTGTACGGCGCAATCTTTTTTTCGTTTTGGATGTTCTTCTAAAAGGTACTGCCATTTTTCCCACCTCCTTACAGAGCAATGCTTTAAGAATCATTTTCTTTCTTATCCAATAACTTAGCTAAGCTAGCTAATCTTGGGTCAATTTTGTTTTGTTGTTCTTCTTCTTTTATTAACTTCCAAAACTTTCCTTCTTGAGGTGCTGCTTCCTGCTTGTTTTCCTCTTCATCACTAAACACTTGAAGCGGAATTTCTAAAAGGACAAGCTCATGAATGATTGGCATTAAATCAATGACTTCTCCTTGAACAACATGTGTTTGCTCACTCGTTTCATACTCGTCGGAGCTAAACAAAAACGTTTCCGATGTGCGGATTTCAAATGGATATTTAACATCAACAAGTGTTCTTGCGCAAGGAAGCGTCATTTCGCCAGTAATTGTTAAATGAAAGATGACTTTCATAGAGCTTATATCTGCATGTCCTTGAACATGAACAGGAGTTATCTCCCGCAAATCAGGATGATTTTGGACAAGATCATATAGATCGACATCTTCATTGATTTGTAAGCCTTTTTTCTGCAGTTTATATAATTGATGAACAGACCATTTCAACATATATCACCTCAAGACAACAAAGGTTATTATAGCTTTCAAATAAGTATTTGTCAATATTTTTCCTTTACACTATAATATAGGCATTATTGCACAAATATATTGATGAATTGAAAAAGAAGGTGATGGAGTTGAAGGCGGTCGGAATTGTTGTAGAATATAACCCATTTCATAACGGTCATTTACACCATCTAGCCGAATCAAAGAAGAAAGCAAATGCTGATATTGTCATTGCAGTGATGAGCGGTCATTTCTTGCAAAGGGGAGAGCCGGCACTCGTCTCAAAATGGGCGAGAACAGAAATGGCTCTAGCAAGCGGCGCAGATCTAGTTTTTGAACTTCCGTTTGCCTTTTCATCGCAAAGCGCAGAAATTTTCGCCAGCGGCGCCGTGTCGATTTTAGATGCGCTTGGCTGTGATTCACTATGTTTCGGAAGCGAGGTCGGAAAAATTGACGCTTTTCTTGAAACATATGAACTGCTGGAGAAAAGAAGCGATGATTTCGTTCATCTTTTGAAAACAGCGCTTTCGAAAGGCAACAGTTATCCAAAGGCCGTTTCCATTGCTTTTCAAAAAATTGCTTCCGGAGAAAAAACGCTATTAGATTTAAGCAAACCGAACAATATATTAGGATTTCAATATGTCAAAGCCATTGTTCAACAAAAAAGCTCGATGAAGCCTCTTACAATCGAGAGAATTGGCGCCGGCTACCATGATGAATCATACCATCACCCGAGCATTGCCAGCGCAACAAGCATCCGAAAAAACATTGTTCATGAACAAAACTTGTCTTCCATGAAACATTATGTTCCGGAAAGTTCGTTTCGCATTTTACTGAATTATAAACAAACTTATTCAGCCTTTCACGATTGGGAGCTTTACTTTCCATTTTTAAAATATTCTATATTGTCCAAAACTTTAACAGAATTAAAAGAAATATATGAAATGGACGAAGGCTTGGAACACCGCGTTGTTCACCATATTAAAAGGGCTGCATCATTCCACCAGTTTCTATCTCTCTTGAAAACGAAAAGATACACATGGACAAGATTGCAAAGATTATGCACCTATCTTTTGACCAATACGAAAAAAGAAGAAATGGCGAGCATATTAAAAACGAAAAAAGCCCCGTATATTCGTTTGCTCGGAATGTCAGGGCGGGGGCAAAGCTATTTGCAAGCTGTTAAAAAACAGTTGGAGCTGCCGCTTATTTCTAAAGTTTCGTCCTATTCTTCAGATGTATTGGAAATGGATCTCAGAGCGACAAATGTTTATGCGCTCATCCTCAACGAACCTGCCGCAACCGAGTTTATGAAGCTCGAGTATACAATGCCTCCTATACGTTACGGGCTTCCTTAACCGGAAGTCCTCATTGTTTCTAAATAATGGACGGCATCATCAAATGTATCCACCGGTATGATTTTCATATCAGAATGAATGGAGTCTCGTGTCTTCAGCGCTTCTTCATAATCGGAGCCTCTCTTGCCGTTTTCGTTAGGGGCAAAAAATATATCAATCCCAGCACGGTCTGCTGCTATCACTTTTTGTGAAATGCCGCCGATCGGACCTATCTCCCCTTTTTCATTAATCGTTCCTGTTCCAGCAATATCTAATCCTTTTGTTAAATCCGTTTTCGTCAGCTGATCGTAAATTTCAAGAGCCATCATCAGACCTGCTGAAGGACCGCCGATGTCTTTTGTATTGATAGTAATACCTGGTGAAGTCGTCAATTTTTTATCCGTCACGACGCCAACACCGAGACCCGTTTTATTAGGATAACCAGGAATTTGGACAAGTTCTACTGATGTTTCAATTATTTTTCCATCTCTGTTTATTTTTAATGATATATGATCGCCTTTTTTCTTCCCTTTTAAATAATCAGTGAATTGCTCTGAAGTTTTTATTTTCATTCCATCGGCTTCGACGATTCGGTCGCCAACTTTTAATTTTTCCCTTGCCGGTACTTCTTTCATAACCTCCAATACTGTAACGCCATTATTTTGAATAGTAATTTTTTTGCCGGCTTCTTTATAGGCGATGGTAATCGCAGCTTTTTGTGAAGCTTCCATTATATGTATTTGACGTTTTATATATTCCTCATCAGATTCATCTTCTTGGCGGACATGTTGAATCGGCATAATCTCATAATCATTCTGCATTTTCGCCCATAAATACGTAAATAATGTTGCTCTCCCGAAACGGACTGTTGTTAACGAAAAGCTGCCCTCTTCCTTATATCCGTTTTCAACATGAATCATATTGGATAAATCATTGACCAATCCCGGTTTTGTAATATAATAAGGGAGCTTGATGAAGGAACCGGAGAGTGCGACAATGATGCTGATGATAAGAGAAATAATAATGCGTTTACTTTTCATGATTGGTCTCCTTCCATTGGTTGATCTTATTCTTGATCTCATCAATATGTTTCGTTGCTTCCTCTTCACCGAGTTTAATAATTTCATCAATTTTCGTAAACGCTCCGCTGTGAAAATGTTCAACACGCGGGCAGATCACTACATCTGATGTTNTTCGATGCTGCGCTAACTCATTTTGCATAATGTCTAAACTCCGCATAATGACATCAAAAATGGACTGAATGCGAGCTTCTTTTTTGACATGTGATACATCGACCGCTATTACGATATCAGCCCCCATTTCTTTCACCGCTGAAACGGGAACCCGTTCAATCACTCCTCCGTCAACTAATAACGAGCCGTTATAAGAAAAAGGAACAAAAATTCCCGGAATCGAAATGCTTGCCCGAACGGCATCCGCAACAGGACCTTTTCGAAAAACAACTTTTTTCCCTTCATTTAAATCGGTTGCAACGACCGCTAAAGGAATCGGCAAATCTTCTATATTTTGATTTCGGGTAAAAATTCGAATTAACTGTTTAATGCGGTCTCCTTGAATAAACCCCATTTTTGGAACGGTCACATCGATAAAATATTTTCGTTTAAATGCTGCCGCCAATTTATACATTTGTTCAACAGTTAANCCTGAGGCATAAAAGCTTCCTACAAGGGCCCCCATGCTCGAACCGGAAATCATATCAATCGGTATTTCATGCTGCTTCAACACTTTCAAAACACCCAGATGAGCAAACCCTCTAGCTCCCCCGGAACCTAACGCCACACCAATTGTTGGATGTTTCGGCATAAACGGAGCCCCCTTTCATGAATTTGTTATTCATCATATGGTCTAAAATGCCACCCTATTCACGTATATTGAATTATAGGTTGTACGAAAACCTCNTATTCATTCTATCATGTCAGCTTATACGTGTGCAGTTTTCAATAGGGGGCATAACAATTGAAAGAGGCAAAAATTAAAACTGCTTTATACGCAACCGTTATTTTCTTTATCACCTGCNCGATTATTTTTTTTCCTGACGCCTCACTTGAGGCATCAAAGCGGGGATTACATATGTGGTGGAACATTGTTTTTCCTTCCTTGCTGCCTTTTTTTATTGTCTCGGAAATTCTTATATCAATCGGTGTGGTCCGTTTTATCGGCGTGTTTTTAGAACCGCTTATGCGGCCCGTTTTTAAAGTTCCAGGAGCAGGGGGATTCGTTTGGGCAATGGGGATGGCTTCCGGATTCCCCGCCGGGGCAAAATTAACTGCAAGATTAAGACAAGAAAACCAGATCTCAAGACATGAAGCGGAAAGGCTTGTGTCTTTTTCCAACTCTTCAAATCCGCTATTTATTTTCGGAGCTGTGTCAATAGGTTTTTTTCAAGATAAAAATCTCGGATTGCTGCTGGCCGTTTCGCATTATTTAGGAAATGTTTTCGTCGGGCTAACGATGAGATTTTGGGGAAAAGATGAAAAAAAGCCGCAAAAGGAAACAGTACATTCGAAGCCATCATTTAAAAAAGCGTTTCAGCTTATGCACGAAATGAGAATGCAAAATGAAAAACCTCTTGGAAAAATGCTCGGGGATGCCGTTCTCAATTCTGTCCAAACGCTGCTCGCCATCGGGGGCTTTATCATTTTGTTTTCGGTATTAAATCAAATTTTAAGCATCGTTCATGTGGCGGACATAGCAGCAACTTTCATATCGTCTTTGTTTATTCTTGTTCATATACCGACTGAGCTTTCCGTTCCGTTTTTTTCCGGACTGTTTGAAATAACATTAGGCAGCCAGCTTACAAGCCAGGCACAAGCCGCCATGCTGGATAAGGTGATCATCACAAGCTTTATATTGGCATTCAGCGGCTTCTCCGTTCAAGCACAAGTGGCAAGCATTTTAGCAGAAACAGACATCCGCTTTAAGCCTTTTTTCTTCGCCCGCATTATGCAAGGGATTTTTTCAAGCCTCTCTGCTTTGATCTTATTCAAGCCTTTATATATCGATCTATTGTCAAAGAATGAAGGTTATGCACCGGCATTTATATTTGAAAAAACTCCAAGCTTTCTCACGGAGTATTGGCTGCTCCTTTCCAAAGTCGGCCCCGTTATCACGATTTGCACGCTCATTGTGTATATTTTGATTTACTACTTTCGTTTAAGAAATAAAAGTGGCACATAAGAAAAGGTTCGGAAACCAAAATTTTCCGAACCTCAAAAAATTATTTTTTATACATATGCTCATATTTTTTCTTTAATGCTTCTTCCACTTCATACGGTACAAGCTCAGAAACTTTTCCGCCGTATTTAGCGACTTCTTTAACAATACTTGAACTTAAAAACGAATACTGATTGTTTGTCATCATAAAAAAAGTTTCTATATTTTCATCCAGCACTCTGTTCACTGAAGTGATTTGCATTTCATATTCAAAATCAGAAACAGCCCGAAGGCCTCTCAATATAGCGTTCGCATTTTTGCTTCTCGCATAATCAACGAGCAGCCCTTGAAAGGATTCAATGTATACGTTCGGTAAGTTGCCCGTTACCTTTCTCAGCAGCTCACATCTTTCTTCTACAGTAAATAACGGCTTTTTTGAAGAATTGTTTAAAACGCAAACATACACTTTTTCAAATACATTTGCCCCCCGCTTTATGATGTCTAAATGTCCATATGTAACGGGATCAAAGCTTCCCGGACAGACTGCAATGCTTGCCAAAATAAATACCCCCATCCGACTTCAAACATTTTGATACAAAGATACACTTGTTATACCATATCGCTCAGACTTCGTTTTTGCAAGTGATAAAACTTGGTCTGGCAATGTTACTTCATAGCTATGCTCGCACACAACGACACCATCCGTTGACAACAAAGACTGCTCATGAATTACCTTTAGAATAGATTCTAATTTTTGTTTTTTATAAGGCGGATCCAGAAATATGATCCGAAACTTCAGCCCGCGTTTGCTGACAGCTTTTAACGCTTGATCAGCGCTGGTGCGATATACTTCAGAACAGTCGTTTAACTTTAAATTTTCTAAATTCTCTCGAATCGTTTGAATCGCTTTCAAATCTTTATCAATAAAAATAGAGCATTCTATCCCTCTTGATAAAGCTTCTATTCCAAGACTGCCGCTGCCGGCAAACAAATCTAAAGCAAGTCCCCCTTCAAAATATGGTCCGATCATGTTAAATATTGCTTCTTTTACTTTATCTGTCGTCGGTCTTGTCGTCTTTCCAGGAACCGATTTTAATGCTCGTCCTTTTAATGCACCGGAAACCACTCTCATACCATTCACCACAACTTGACAAAATTCCTTTTGGCTCGGAATAATATTAACATAGAAAATGTAAGATCATCAATTAAATTTGACAGCTGTTTTTTTTGCAGAAGCGAGTATAATTTTTTGCCAATTGACCATAATGAAAGTGACAACATCAGTTGTGATGGTGTTGTTGCCAACCGCGGAGAAGACTTACGTTTCCCCATAAGTTCTTCCTCCGGTTTCTCCTCTCCCTTTCCCTTCTGCTTTGAAGATTTTGCTTCAAAGCTAGGAAGGATCCTGCAGATCCAATCTGCAGGCTTTTTTTTATTCTTTCAATTCTTCCATTTTCATGATACATTTATTTACGGACAAAAGCGCAATACATTTAGCTTATGAATTTAGCAACCAAATACCCATTGGAGGAAGGATAAAAATGATCCAGCGATTTATTGAACTAGGAGAAGGATATTCAGATATATACGAATTATTGGAAATCGCAAAAAGAAATCAAGACCGGATTTCGCACTTTCTAGTCCTTTATACAGTAAAAAATGGAAAAGAGGTTTGTTCGTTCGTCATTGTGTTAAAACCGACGGAGATAGGTGATTTCCAGCCTCTTTATATTTGCCGGGAAGGGATCCCAAATCCGCAGAAAAAAACGAACAAACGATTTGAACTTTTTCAACAGGCTGCCGAAACATATGGTCATGAGCTGATCGAGCTTGTTGTAAAGCCTTCAGACCAATTTTCTGATGTTGAATTGTATTACCAGCATTTAATCGGCATATTGCGGATGAACCGATACATACCTTCTTTACAATAGTAGGACAGCCTAAATTCTCGGCTGTCCTATTTATAATCCAATTTTATAATCATATTCTTTTGCTTTATCCACTTTTGATTCAAATTCAATTTTTAAAAGCGGCCTGTAAGAAGGTTCGACCCTTTTTACGAAAGAAAATGATGCAATGGTGTCCATTATTTCGTCTATTTGTTCTCTATCACAATAAAGAACAACATATTTCATTTTTTTTGAAACATAATGAATGTTTCCAAATTTCCGCAAACTTTTTACATATTTTAAAGAATGCAGCCAAACAATAATTCCCTGTCTTTTTTCAAACATCCCGATTCTCCTTTTCCTTTGCTTCTAAACCCGTTTAAGCTGAACAGCCGCATGCTCCGCCTGATGCGCATCCACAGCTAGGCATCATTTCAAAATAAGGGTTTCCAGTCGGAACTTTAATGGCTGTTGAAACAGCTCGTCCGATATACATGCTGATTTCATCGAGAAGTTTTTGAATTTCTTTTTCCGCTTTTTTAAATGCAGCGACTTTATCATTTAAATCAAGTTCTCTTTTAATTTCCCTCATTTCGCTTTTAATTCGATTATAATCAGGATGATATTTGCCAAATCTCATGACATCCTCGTATTGCTCTTTTATTTTGACAAATTTTTGAATGATTGTTTGAGCTTCTTGATCATTTTGCAAATTATATAATGAACGCCGATATTCGATCGCAAGTTCTGATTCTGTTATCATTTTTGCTAAAGCTTCCGCTTCATCTAAAAGCAGAACGCTTTCCATTGACGTAACCATTAAGATCACACCTCCAATATTGATTGTAGCACGAACATCGTCTTATTTACAACGCCTGCGTTTCTCATATATTTACAATCCATTCTTTTTTCAATTGATAGCTGGTTGAATCATTATATACTAATTCCAGGTTGATTGTGTGCCGCCCTTTAGACAATCCTTTTATAATAAATGCAGCAGAATAAATATCACTTTTTTTCTTTCCATCAATATATAATACGATATGACCTTCTCCTTCTTTTTTCGTGTTCCGTTCACCGTTAAATGTAAAATCAGGCACATAGCATTCTACATAAACGTTGTTTCCTTCTACATGATGACGAACTTGAAATTTTCTTATTTGGCTGTTCATCGTTTCAATGGCATTTCTGTCGGATTCATGAATTTCTGTCGGAACGATGCTGTCTTTTTTATTTCCTTCCGGTACCGGTTTTTCTGGGGAACAAGCCGCCATAATCGTGAGAAGCGTCAGCATTGCGAGCCATTTCATTTGCATAATCATTGATGCCTCCTTTTTCATATATTTTCAACACTTTATGTAAAAACATGTGCTTAAAAATAAAAAAGACGCTGACGCGTCATTCACAAATTCGGAAGCTGCTGAGTGCGGAATACAAACAAAAACCCGTTTTTTTCATTCCATTAGGAAAAATGATTACTTTCGTACAAACACATTTGAACCGTTAATTTTCGCGAAATGCTTGCAGCATCGCCAGCATCATCGACATCATTTGAATAGAATTCGAAAATTTTTCTATTTTATGCGGCAGAGTTAGATAATAGTCATTTGCCATGCTAATTTCCATTTTCTCAAGAAATTCAGGATGTCTAGTCAAGGTGCGGTACCAATATGGCTTTTCGCGAATGTATTGCTTTAAAAGGGGATTTTGTTGAATATATAAATACAAGTCCTTTCTCATCGTTATTAATCCTTTCTAAACGATAAGGATGCGAATGATTTGGATCTGATTTGCGGCTGCTCTCGATCTCTTTTAAAAGATTTTGAATGGTTGAAATCGCATCATTCATTTTATATAAATGTTCGTTTACCGTCTCCACATCTAAATGCTGAAAAGTTTGTAAAATATTTTTCAGAAAATCACCTTGTTGATGTTTACGGCTTTTCATACTGTTTGATCGGTATTTATTCCACAAAGGATCTTCCTCACCTAAAAGCTGCCAATCTTCATAAATCTCCTTCCATGTTTTCTTTTCTTTGCGGACTTCTTCTATTAATTTTGGATGTTTTTTAATAAATTGTTTAAACAATTCGAGTTTTGATAACGATTTTGTTTTCATGCGATCACCTCATAAACGTTTTTCTTATATTTAATATATCGATAACGGAAAAATTGGTGATAAAATGAAAAAGCGAGCCTCTTCATTTGGCCCGCTTTGCAATAAAATTTTGCGTATAAAATTTTTCATACACTCCTACCCCTATATGTGTGAACCGTTCATCAAGAAGCGTTTTTCGGTGTCCTTCACTATTCAGCCAGCCTTCGACCACGTCAATTCCATCCATATATCCATGCGCAATATTTTCACCAGCCATTTCAAAATGAACCCCAGCCGATGTCAAACGATCGGAAAGAGAGCCTCTCTCAGGCGACACATGAGAAAAATATCCTTTTTCACTCATTTCCTTGCTGTGAGAATAGGCGACTTTCGCTGTGCTTTCTTCCTGCTTAAGAGGACTTAAACCATTTATTGTTCGAATTACATTTGTTATGTCAACAATTTGTTGTTCTTCCCCGTATTCAATTTTCCGCTGCTCTTCCTCTGTTATAGGCTCTGCCGCTAAAAGCTCGCCTCTATATACAACTTCATATGGACGCTGTTTTACTAATGTTTGAACATCAAAAGCTCTAATGCTCGATAACGTTCCAGTGAATTTATCCATATACAACTGAACATAAAGATCATCATTCAAACGGACTGTCGGCCTGACATTCAGATCATCCTCCGACAGCTCGAACCGGTATGAGTTTAAACCAATATCTGCTGTGACAAATGAATTGGGAGCGACAATATGAAATACTTGGGTAGACGGCTGGCCAATTTGAAACGGATCTACATTTACTTCTTTTCCAATAGCAAAAACTGTAACGACCTTTCCGTTTAAAACACCGAATTGCTTGTATTGCTGCAAATCATCTCGGTATATCCACCATTCATAATCGTATCTTGATGGATCAATCCGATCAGGTTTGCCAAAAGTTTTTAGTACTTCTTTGGAAGATCTTCCGACAAATGAGATAACTCCTTCCCCCACTTTTATTTCTTTGTCCGTTTTCTCTTGAAAATTTTGCTGTTCCGGAGGCAGTACTGGTTCCTTTTGAAAGGTGACATATACGATATATGTTAATGTAATAATTACAAATATCAATATAATTCTTGTAACTCTTTTCAGTTCAATTCCCCTCTTCTTTCTTTGTTTCTTATATATTCTGTTTTAAGTCATTTTAATCAAAAATGGGGAAATTTTGCAAACATTTCATGAAAAATTCACTTCTCTCATTTTTAATGGTGTAGTTTTTGTCTTCTCATCATGTAAAACAACGTTCTGTTATAATGCCAACAACCTTTCCATCCTCAACAACCGGCAAATGATGAATATGATGAGCTGCAAGCATCTCAGCTGCGTCTTCTGCTGATGCATCAGGAGTGATCGTAACAACATCGTCGTTCATTACATCCGTAATTTTCGTAGAACCAGGACGTTTTTCTGCAATTCCTTTTGTCACAAGATCACGATCGGTTATGATTCCTGCTAATTGATTATTTTCAACGATTAAAACGGCATCAGCATTTGACTCTTTCATTTTCACAGCCGCTTCAAACACATTATCTAACGGTGTGCAAAAAATACAATTTGTTGACATAATTTCCTTTACCTTTTTCAATGAGGACACCTCTTATGCTTTTTGATCTATTATGGGAAATTTCGATTTTCTTTATTCGCTCTCCATTTGAATACCGAATTTTATTTGAACATTGTGTAAATGCTATATATATAACATTGCATGTTTTAATTATTCATACTATTATTAAACAGTAGAGAGAAATCAATTTTTTGTTCGAAGCGCTTAGGAGGGAAATACATATGAAATTTGAACAAATCGGCCTGGAAGGGCTGACGGTGGAATTGTCTCACCTTAAGGATGCGTTGACAGAATTAGGTTTTATCCTTGCCGGCCAATGGGATTATGACCGTGTGACGTTTGACAAAAAATTTGAGCATAAGGGCGATGTTTTCTATTTAAGAGTACAAGGATATTGTATTGAAGGCGATGTGGGAGGCCGCTACGCACTTATTAAATTGCTAACTCCAATATTAGGGAAACATTATTATCCTCATGGTGTCGAATATGGAGAGGATGAACATTTTCCAGCCGTCATCGTTGAGTCGAGCGAAAAACTGTTAAAGCGGGCAAAAGAAGCGATTGAAAGCTTAACTGTTTGAAAAACTGCAGGCAAATAACCTGCAGTTTTTTTTATTTATTTGGTTCAGGAGACAAATTTTGCACATCAATGTCGTCTTTTTCTCTTTCTTTTTTCGCCCATTCAAAAAATACATGAGCTAAAAATGTTCCGTACACAAGCTCTTGGATCACTTTCATAATAATGCCGCCAAGCTGCTGATCCTCAAGCAGCGGCATTCCGCTAAACATTTGCGGGCCTGACAAAGACAACCCAGCCAACGTATCAGAAGGAACACATAAGCTTAAAGTCTTTACCCACGCCTCCGGATTCGAATATGTTTCAAACAGCGGCGCACCTGCAAAAATGATTAAACCGCAGGCTGGTGTGATTAAAACGCTGTTTCCTAAAATGTAGGCAATTTTTTTCAGACCCCCAATTGGATGCCAATTTGGACTTTTTCCAATCAATGGCCAATACATAAAAAAGGCAAAAACGAAAATAAAAGTAGTAGCCGCCTCATGATAAATATAATTTGATTTTAATGTATCGAAAATAAACGGCACATGATACAAGGAAAAAAATAAATTAAACAAAATCATAGCCAATATCGGTTTAGTGAAAAATTTTACAACAGGTTTTATGACCGGCTTTTCCATAACAGCCTTCCATAACCATTCAGGAACGCCGATAATCAAAAGCGGTGCTACGATTAAAAACAAAATCGCCATTGAAGCCATATGCCCTGTAAATGTAATGTGCCCCAGCAAATCAAGCGGGCTTCCTTTGCTGACATAAAGGAGAACGATTGCCAATATAAACACTAATTTTTGTTTTANGCTGACCGGTTCAGAATTTTTAAAATAGTGACGAAGCGAATCGGTTAATAATAAGTAAAGCACAATTAAAATAACACAAAATATAAAAAACAGCGGACTCCACATAGCGCGAAAGCCAAATATATCTAAACTCAACTGAATCAATCCTTTCAATCATCGATCTAGTCGATTCCATTTCATTATACATGCTTTCCTTTTCTTTTTTCAATGAACGTTCTATGAATTTGCATTTCTTACAGCAAGCAGATTTATATTGCCTTAATCGAGTAGGAGGGAGCGATTAACTCCCGTCCTCTCACACCACCGTACGTACGGTTCCGTATACGGCGGTTCAATTAAGATAATTGACGC
>JGI25328J35697_1001801_pt1 | contig 14166 bp, 11 predicted proteins | sample HigsolmetaAR203D_FD_35697 | JGI IMG/M metagenome (IMG submission 35697)
TCCTTGGCGACCCCGGATGCGCCGAAAGTGGTCATGCCGATCACCGCCCCCTGGTCGCCGACGTAGCGCCACCACAGATCGGGCGCCCCCGCTTCGATCGCGACGCGGCAGCGCACCGACTTCGGCAGCACTTGCTCGCGGTACGCGGCGTCCTGCTTATCGAACACGTTGGTGCTCGGCATCGAGACGACACGCACGCGCCGGCCCTGCTTGGTCAACGCATCGGCCGCTTCCACGGCGAGGCTCACTTCCGAGCCGGTCGCAATCAGGATCACCTCCGGCGTGCCCTCGCAGTCCTTGAGCACGTAGCCGCCGCGACGAATNGCNTCGAGCTGCGCCGGCGTGCGCGGCTGCGCAGGCACGCCTTGGCGCGTCAGGGCAAGACAGGTCGGCCCGTCGTTGCGCTCGATGGCGNCGATCCAGGCCACCGCCGTCTCGGCCNCGTCGCACGGNCGCCAGACGGTCATGTTCGGAATGATGCGCAGGCTCGCAACGTGCTCGACGGGCTGGTGCGTGGGNCCGTCCTCGCCGAGGCCGATCGAATCGTGCGTGAGCACGAAGATCACGCGTTGCTTCATCAATGCGGCCATGCGCAGCGCATTACGCGCATAGTCCGAGAACACCAGGAACGTGCCGCCGTAAGGGATCAGGCCGCCGTGCAGCGCGATACCGTTCATGATCGCGCTCATGCCGAACTCACGCACGCCGTAGTGCAGGTAGTTGCCCGTCGGATCCTCGGCCGTGAACGGGCGCGTATCCTTGCGATTGGTNTTGTTCGAGCCGGTCAGGTCGGCCGAACCGCCGAGCAGCTCGGGCACGTGCGGACCGAGCCCGTTCAGCGCCTGCTGCGACGCCTGACGGGTCGCGAGGCTTCCCGTCGCCTGCGCCGCCTGCTCGAGGTAGGCACGCGACTTCTCGGGCCAGTTGGCCGGCAGATCGCCGCGCATGCGCCGCTCGAACTCGGCCGCCAGCTCGGGGAACGCGGCGCGATACCGCTCGAACAGCTCACGCCAGGCCGCTTCGGCCTTGGCGCCGCGTTCGCGCGCATCCCAGCCCTTGCGGATGTCTTCCGGGATCACGAACGGCGGGTGCTCCCAGCCGAGGTTCTTGCGCGTGGCCTCGACTTCCTCGACGCCGAGCGCAGCGCCGTGAGTCGCCTCGGTGCCCTGCTTGTTCGGCGAGCCCCAGCCGATGATCGTCTTGCAGCAGATCAGCGACGGGCGATCCTTCTCCGCCTTGGCAGCCTCGATGGCGCGCGCGATGGCGGCCGGATCGTGCCCGTCGACGCCCGGCACGACGTGCCAGCCGTAGGCCTCGAAGCGCTTCGGCGTGTCGTCGGTGAACCAGCCGTGGACCTCGCCGTCGATCGAGATACCGTTGTCATCGTAGAAGCAAATTAATTTGCCGAGCTTGAGCGTACCGGCGAGCGAGCAGGCCTCGTGCGAGACGCCTTCCATGAGGCAGCCGTCGCCGAGGAACACCCAGGTGTAGTGATCGACGATCTCGTAGCCAGGGCGGTTGAAGGTCGCCGCCAGCACCTTCTCGGCGATGGCCATACCGACCGCATTGGCAAGTCCCTGACCGAGCGGGCCGGTCGTCGTCTCGATGCCGATATGCAGATCGCGCTCGGGATGTCCGGCGGTGTGCGAGCCGAGCTGGCGGAACGCCTGGATCTGCTCGATGGGCAGGGGATAGCCCGTCAGGTGCAGCAATGCATAAAGCAGCATCGAGCCATGACCGTTCGAGAGCACGAAGCGGTCGCGGTTCGCCCACGTCGGATTGTTCGGATTGTGCTTGAGATGATCGTTCCACAGCACTTCGGCGATGTCCGCCATGCCCATGGGCATTCCGGGGTGGCCCGAATTCGCCTTCTGAACAGCGTCCATCGCAAGGACGCGAATGGCATTGGCAAGCTGCCGGCGGTGCGACGTCGTCATTAGTGGATGATCCTGGGAAGAAAAATTGGGAAAGCCTTGCATTTTGGACTATCGCTTCCTCTCGGCCAAGTCCTCGAAGGCCTCCAAGCGCCGCGCTCGCCCGCCGCGCGCCTGCCCGAGGATCGACCACGCACAGTGCAGCGACATAAGCAGGTGCCATGTCGTCGCGCACTGCGGAACCGCCGTCGGTCCGTCGCGTTGACACAGGCGCGGAATGAGACGGAGCGCAAAGATTCAGCGCAGTTTTTGCTCCCAACCGAAGGATTAGACGCTAATCACTTTTCACCCTGGGCCACATTGCTAGCATGCCCAAGCGCTAAGGTGACCCTGAGTTGCAACGCGGCTTCGGCTGGACTGATTTGTCATATCAGGTCTCCTTTCGTGAACGAGCTCCTGCGGTCTGAGCCCGTACGAGAGCACTGAGGAAAGCTTCAGGCGATGCAAACGGTCCGGCTCCTACAATTCAGCGATATGCACCTCTTCGGCGACGCGGCAGGTCGCCTGCGCGGCGTCGAGTGCTTGCCCGCCCTCGAAGCAGCGGTCACCGACGCCTACCGGCGCGCCTATCGGATCGATGGCGTGCTGCTCACCGGCGATCTCGTACAGGACGATCCTGGCGGCTATCGCTGGATCCGCCATGTCTTCGGCGGCTCGCCCGTCCCCGTGCTGTGCCTGGCAGGCAATCACGACCTGCCCGATCACATGCAGGCGACGCTCAACCAGCCGCCCTTCGTGATCGGCGGCGCCACGCGCTTCGGGCGCTGGACCGTGATCATGCTGAGCTCGTGGCTGGCGGGCAGCGCCAGCGGCGAGCTCGGCGCCGAACAGCTCGCGTCGCTGCGTCAAACGTTGCGCGAGCATCGCGACCAGCACGTCCTCTTGGCGCTCCATCACCATCCGATCCGGATGCGCAGCGACTGGCTCGACCATGTCGGGCTGCGCGATGCCGACGCGTTCTTGAGCGTCGTGCGCGAGCACTCGAACGTGCGCGGCGTGCTCTGGGGACACGTGCATCAATCGCTGGACAGCTTCTGCTACGGCGTGCGTTTCATGGCGACGCCGTCGACCTGCGCACAATTCCTGCCCGGCAGCGCACAGTTCGCGCTCGACAACCGGCCGCCCGGTTATCGCTTCCTGGAGCTGATGCACGACGGTAGCATTGCGACGGAAGTGTGCTGGTTGGAAAGCTACGCCGAGCGCAGCGTCGCCTAGCTGGACCGCAGGCGGTAGGCTGAGCCCCAGCCTCATTCGCCTGACGACGAGGACAAGGATGAGAATCCGCATGAGCGTTTCGCGCCTGACCGCAGCCCTCCTTTTTGCGTTCGTTCTCAGCTTCCAATCCGCCACCTCCGCGCTCGCCGACGAGGCTCCTCAACGCAGCACCCTCTGGTCGGTCAAGGGCAAGCAGAACACNGTCTACCTGCTCGGTTCGGTGCATCTGCTCGAGCCGAGCGAGCCGTTGCCGGCCGCAATGGAAGCGGCTTACGAGGAAGCCGAAACGCTGTACATGGAGATCGACATGGACGATCTCGATCAGCAGTTGGTTCAGAAGCTCACGTTGCAGCTCGGCTTGCTGCCTGCCGGCGAGACTCTCTCGAACGTGGTAGGAGCCGATGCCTTTGCCAAGGTCGCCGACAAAGCGAAGGAGTTTGGGCTCAACATCGCCGTGCTCGAACGCTTCCGTCCATGGCTGGCCGGGCTCACCCTCGTGCAGGCGCATCTCGCCAGTATGGGACTCGACTCGAACGCCGGCATCGAGCAGCGTCTGACCAAGCGTGCGCGTGAGGACGGCAAACCGATTCACGGCTTGGAGACGATCGAAGAGCAGCTCGGTGTGCTCGCGGGTCTGCCGGAGGCGCAGCAGCGGGAATTCCTCGTCTATAGCCTCGAAGACTCCGACAACATGACGCGCGAGATCGAATCCTTGCTCGCCGCGTGGCGCACGGGCGATGTCGCCGCGCTCGAGGCGATCCTCGTCGAAGGAATGCTGCGCTACCCTGACGTCTATCGCCCGTTGACGGTCGAGCGCAACCGTAAGTGGATCGCCAGCATCGAAAAGTTGCTCGACGACAAAGAGGATTACTTGGTCGTCGTCGGTACGCTGCACTTGGTCGGCCAAGACAGCGTCATCGAGATGCTCGAGAAGAAGGGCCACCGCGTCACGCAACACTGACGCGGCCGGCACTCGGCCGCCAAACCCAAAAGAGACAAGATCGCGCTGCGATCGGGGACCGCGCGCCTCGCGTGGCAGTAAGGTCTGTTAGACCTCGATCATCTCGAAATCTTCTTTGCCCGCGCCGCAGTCCGGGCAACGCCACGACAGCGGCACGTCTTCCCANCGCGTGCCCGGCGGAATGCCAGAGGCGGGATCGCCCTTCTCCTCTTCATAGACGAAGCCGCAGATCACGCACATGTAGGATTTCATCGTCGTCAGCCGGGTCCAATTGAGGGCCGCGATTAATACCGAGAAGCGCCGCGTGCTGCAAGCCGACCCGCCGGCCGTGTACCGGCACGAGCGTTGGCACTACACTTCGCCGCCAGCTCAAACGGAGTCGCGACGTGTCCCTCTTTACCGAAGCCAGCCGTTACATTCCGGGCGGCGTGAATTCGCCGGTCCGAGCCTTTCGTGCCGTCGGCGGCGAGCCGATCTTCATCGAACGAGCCGAAGGTCCGTACGTGTTCGGCCACGACGGCCGGCGTTATATCGACTATGTCGGCTCTTGGGGCCCCATGATCTTGGGCCACGCCCATCCAAACGTCGTGCGGGCGGTGCAGGAACGCGCAGCGCTCGGCCTGTCGTTCGGCGCCCCGACCGAGATNGAGACCAAGCTCGCGCGCAAGATCTGCGAGNTCATGCCCTCGATCGAGCTCGTGCGAATGGTGAGCTCGGGCACCGAAGCGACCATGAGCGCCATCCGCCTGGCGCGAGGCTTCACCGGCCGCGACCGCATCGTGAAATTCGAGGGCTGCTATCACGGCCACTCCGATTCGCTCCTCGTGAAGGCCGGCTCCGGCGCCCTAACACTCGGCGTGCCGACGTCCCCGGGCGTCCCGAAAGAGCTCGCCGCGCACACGATCACGCTCGCCTACAACGACATCGCGCAGGTACAGCAGCTGTTCGCGGATCGCGGCGATGAGATCGCATGCGTCATCGTCGAGCCGATCGCGGGCAACATGAACTGCGTGCTGCCGGTCCCTGGATTCCTCGAAGCGCTGCGCGCGCTCTGCGATCAGCACGGCGCCGTGCTCATCTTCGATGAGGTCATGACCGGCTTTCGCGTGGCGCTCGGCGGCGCCCAAGCGCTCTACGGCATCAAGCCCGATCTGACGACGCTCGGAAAGATCGTCGGCGGCGGCATGCCCGTCGGCGCATTCGGCGGTCGGCGCGACATCATGGAGAAGATCGCGCCGCTCGGCCCGGTCTACCAAGCAGGCACGCTGTCCGGCAATCCGGTGGCAATGGCCGCCGGCCTTGCCACGCTCGAAGCGATCAGCGAGCCGGGCTTTCACGAGCGCCTTGCGGCTAAAACGAGCCGGCTCGTCGACGGGCTGCTCAACGCCGCCCGCGCCGCCAACATTGCGCTTACGGCCAATCAGGTCTGCGGCATGTTCGGCCTGTTCTTCACCGACAAGGGGCCGGTGCGCTATTTCCGCGAAGTGACGGCATCCAACGTCGATCGCTTCAACAAGTTCTTCCACGCCATGCTTGCCGAAGGCGTGTATCTCGCGCCGTCGGCGTTCGAAGCGGGCTTCGTCTCCGCCGCACACACGGACGACGTTATCGACGCGACGATCGCGGCGGCCAAGCGCGCGTTCGCGACGCTGTAAACCTGACGGCTCGGGGCGTAAGTCACATCGCCCCGAGCCTGCCGCTAGCGAAAGCTGTAGCTCAGATACAAGCTCGCCGAGTGCAGCTTGTAGAGCACATCCCCCCACACGCTCTTTGGATCGTCGGGCAAGAGCGCATCACGCAGCACCTTGTCGGTGCCCTTTAGATCCAGGTTGAGCGTCATGCCGGGGAAGAGCTCGCGCCACTGCACGCCCAGCCCGCCGTAGTAGCCGTAAGCCGCCGTCGGCCCGTCGTACCGTAGGGCTCCCATGAATGCCGAGAAAGCCAATTTCTCGCCGGCGCGAAAACGGTAATCGAGTGCGCGCACCCCGAGCACCGCGGTGCCGTCGACTTCCTCGAATTCGACACGCACGCCGATGTCGTTGCGTTGCGAGACGCGCCGACGGACACCGACGCCGATGTGCGGCGCGACCGACGATTCTTCGCTCTTCGGCGTGACGCCTCCATCCGAAGGATCGTACTGCAGCCGAACCGCGCTCAGGCCTGCATCAACGAAGAGCTCCGCGCGACGCACTCCGCGGTCGGGCAACGGCTGGTACGGCTGACGCGCGTGCTCGCGTTGACCCGGAGCGTAATAGACAAATGCGCCGAGACGCCTGAATTCCTCGCCGAATACGTCGCGACCGAGATTCGCTTCCACACCGTAGACGAGCTCTTGCCAGATCCGCGAGTAACGCAGCGACACGTCGTGACCGCGCTCGTAGTCGTAGGCGGAATAGCGCTCGTTCTCGAGCGTGCGATAGCGCAGCTCCATGAGCCCGCCGAAGGAAGGCTGCCAATCGAGCATCAGCGTATGACTCTGCGCACCGACACCGTCGCGGAGCACTCGCTCGTCACCCCCCCAGTGACCGATGACATGACCGTCGCTCGACAAGCCGCGCGGGTAAATGCCATGCACGTACCACCCGTTCTGCCAATCGGTCACCTCATAACGCAGACCGACTCGCTCGGTGAGCTGCGGCAGACTGACCCCGATCGAGAGCGCGGAGTTGCCGAGTCGCCAACCTTCGCGTCGCGCTCCGTCCTCCCCGGCGTATTCGAAGTAGATGGCGAACGGCCGCCGCGTCGGCACGAGAAACGTCGAGCTGAACGCCGCGGCTTGATTGCCGAACTCCTCGTCCCTCGTCAGCTCGTCGCTCACATTGTCGTAGCGCGCCGGTTGAAAAAATGCATTGAGGAAATCGCGGAAGGAACGCTTGCGCTCGCCGCCGCCGAACTGCATCACACGCGTCGCCGCGAGCGACCAACCGGGGACGGGCTCGATGGACACATGCACTCCCGCCAGTCGCGGATAACCGCTCGTCGTGCGCCCCTGATACGCGATGTTGTCCGTATAGGACATGCGTCCTAGAAAGACTTCGTATTGCAGACCGAGCCGCGAGATGGGTGTGTAATTCGAGAGCGTAAGACCGGGCATCGGCTGCGTCTGCGTGCCGATCAGCATGCTGCTGTCCCTGAGCGGCGACCACCAATGCTCGCGATATCCGACATCCAGCTGGGCGTACTCATAGCCGATGCTGAGCCAGGAGCCGACAGGCAAGGTTTCGCCCGGATACGCAATTCCGCCAAGCTGCAGCAGCACGTAATCGCCGAGCTGATAGTAGCCCTGCAGCGAGAGGGCCCATTCATCCTCTACCCCCATGCCGCGACGATTCGGCAACGTCCGCTCGGAATCGCGCGTCGCTGCGAGCTCCGCCGCGGCATGCGTGAGGCCGTACGTATCCATGTAAGCATCGAGATACGCGCGCACGCGGCTGCACAACGACGCATCGATCGGGCACGCATCGCTGAGCGCGTCGAGCACCGTGGCTGCAGCGATTGGTCGGCGCGTCAGCGGCCGCCCGCCGAGGAGCAACACGTACTGGATGTCCTGCTCAAGGGACGGCGGCAGATCGAGCGGCAGATAGGGGCTCACGCCGCGCGCGTACACGCTGTCAGCGAGCAGCGCAGCAACAATCGCCACCGACGCGCAGAACCAACGGTGCGCGCCACGGAAAATCCTTGGATGTGTCATCGCTCGGAGCGGCTCGAAGTACCGGCAGAAGGGCGAAGTTTAGCCGCGCAGGACGATATACCGCAGCTGCGATCGATCAAAGAGGCAAAGCGCGCAGCGCCGCATCGAGCCTGCCCCCGAAGCCGCGCTTGTTCTCGAGGAACCAGTTACGCGCATTCGCGGAGAGCTGAGCGCACTCTACATCACTCAAGGCAAGCGTGCGCGCGATTGCTGCTTCAAAGGACGCCTCATCGAACTGATACGTCGTTGCAAGCTTCTGCTTGCCGCTTGCAGCGTAGGCAACCAGCACGCCGCGCTCGGGCGTCACGAGCTCGTTCATGGGCGGTGCATCGATCGTGATGGTGACCGCCCCCACGCTCATCGCCTCGACGATGTAGTGCCCCCAGCCTTCCGCCAGCGACACGCAAACATGAAACAGCTTTTCGTTCTGCAGGCGCTTTACCGCGTCGTCGCTGATGTAGCCACTGATGTATTCGATATTGGGCGCATTCGCGACCTCGGGAGCGGCAGGGCCGCTGCGCACGACCGTGAGCGTCGGCCACTCCGGATGTCTGCTCCAAACCTGCAGCAGACGATCCGTGCCCTTCATCGTGCTCTTGCCGGCGAGGTGAAAGTACGTGCGCTGCTTGGCGACGCTGGGATCGAAACGATCCTCGCTATCGAAGCCGACGTAGGCGACATTGCACCCGAGCGATTCGAAGACTTGTCGTGTGTAGGCCGTCTTGGCCCACACCTGATCGACGTGCGACAGGAAACTGAGGTCGTGCCGATCGAACCACTCCGGATTCGGAATGGCGATGTTCAAGCGTGCATCGGCGAAATGCTGGAACCAGACATGCTCGAGCAGTAGATTCACGTCGGCGGATGCGCGCTCGCTGAATCGTCTACCTTGCCATGCACGCCGCAACCTGGTGCGCCATTGCACCCAAGTGGAACGGCGATCGCCCGCTCCTTGCGAATCGATCGCCAGCACGTTGACCTCATGGCCGAGCTGCTGCAGCGCGCTCCTCAAAATGTCGATGTCGCGCGACAAGCCGACGCCATTCGACTTGCCGATGATATTGACCCGCCTCGGCTCCGTGGCGAGGAGCGATCCGTTCCATAGAGATTCTTGTGCAGCGGACATTCCGACAGAATATTGGAACATGCGCTGAGCGCAATATGTTGCGCGTCAAAGACGCGTTTCGAGGCTGTTATCAACGTGTAAAGCACATTCCAGTTCCGTCGGTCGCGTCGCTCGGGTTGCTGAGGCAGCATCAGCTCGTGCCTGCAACCTGCCCTCCGGCGCGTGCACCATAGCGATTCGACGTCACGCGCTGCTCGGGAGCGAGCTTGCCGAGCTTTTCGAGCCGCGCCTCGATACCTGCTAGCGTCCTGCCGAACTCGCGCGCCAGCTCGCGAGGCGAACGGCCCTGCTCGAACTCGGCTACGAGCCGTTCGTCCTCTTCGGCCGTCCAAGGCTTGCCGACGTTCGGCAGTCTGCCTGTCCGCGGCGGCGCCGACGGGCGCGCCTCGGCTTCGACAGCGGCAGGCGCGACTGCAGCCACTTCGAGCGCCTGCGCCGCGATGAAGAGCGCCCGAATCACATCGGGCGCTTGATAAGGACTATCGGGCGGAAAGGCCTCACCCGTGACCGGGTGAACTCCGTTGGCAAGCGACGAGACGATGGCCAGCGCTTTCGATCGATCCATGACCGTGCTCCTTTGGCAAAACGTTGCATGACGGCACCGTTCGACATTCAACCGCACGGGCGCGCACACGGGTCGACGACAAACTGCGCATATCCACAGTTTTTCGACACCGCCACAGCCTGGCTTCGTCGACACGCGGCGCACGCGCGAGGTCAGGCATAATTCCGGCATGCGTGCCTTCTTCCTGTTCGTTGCGCTTCTCGCCGGCGCCCTCGTCGTGGCCGCCGCGCTCACCTATCCCGTCTGGTCGCTCGTCGCGCTGATCTCGATCGAGCCGGTGCATCGAGTCATGAACCGGCTTGCGATGCTGATCGCGCTCATCGGCCTTGTTTTCCTGACGCGTAGGCTCGGGCTATCTAATCGCGATTCGCTTGGTTACGGCTTGCCGAGGACGCAATTCGCGCGACAACTTTTCGTCGGATGGATCGCCGGATTTCTGTTGATGGCGCCGCTCGTTGCGCTCCTGCTTGGCTTGGACATCCGCGAGCCGCGCGCCGCACTCGACGGGAACTGGCCCGCCATCGTGTTCGGCGCGATTCTCTCCGGCTTCACTGTCGCGCTCATCGAGGAAACCTTCTTTCGCGGCGTGCTCTTCACCGCCGTCCAGCGCACTTCGAGCCTCGCTGCCGCCGTGATCGCGCCGAGCCTGCTCTACGCCGCACTGCATTTTCTCGGCGGCCGCCTGCGCGTGCCTGCCGAGGAGGTCGGCTGGGAGCATGGATTTCTCGTGCTTGCGCGTCTGTTCGAGCGTTACGCCGAGCCGCTCGCGTTCATCGATTCCTTCCTCGCATTGTTCGCGCTCGGCGTATTGCTCTCGCTCGTGCGCTTGCGCACCGGTGCAATTGCCGGCTGCATCGGCCTGCACGCAGCCGGAGTCTCCACCATTGCAGTGTTACGAAGCGCCACGGAAGTCGATGCTGCTGCCGAGCACGCCAGATGGGTCGGCACCTACGACGGTGTCATCGGCTGGGCAGCGCTCGTATGGTTCGTGACGCTCGTAGCCGTCTACTTCCGGCTTTCGCAGAGACGTTCGTCGCCCTAGCACGCGCTCACGAGCGCGCACCGTACGTTCGCAGCAGCTCATCGAGATAGCGCAGCCGCTCGACGCCGCCATCGAGCTCCAAGCACGTCTGACGCTCGGACAGCTCGAGCGGCAACAGCTCCGCAAGCCGCGCGCTCACCCAGCACGCATCGTCGAACTGCGCGGGCGCGTCGTCGTACAGAAGGCGTGCTTGCGGATAGATTTCGCGCAGAATCTCCACGAGCGAATTGAGCTCTTCGGGGACGGGCACGCGCGGCTCCTCGTCGAAAAGCTCGACGTCGGCAACGTTCAGGCCGTCGTTTTGCGTCGTCACCTTATGAATGCGGAAAAGCCGCTCGCCGCGCGCGCGAATGCCGAGCAAGCCGTCGGGCAGCTGATCGAAATCGACGATACGCGCCGTCGTTCCGATCGCGACAGTCGTCGCACGCCCGACTTCGGAACCCGAGGTAATCAATGCGACGCCGAAGGGCTCGTCTTCGCGCAGACAACGCCTGACCATGTCGACGTAGCGCGCTTCGAAGATTCGCAAGTGCAACGGTCCGCCCGGAAAGAGCACCGCATGCAATGGAAAGAGCGGAAAGGTCGCCACGACGCGCTCGCGGACGCACGCATGCACAAGGCTGCGTGCGCTATTTCTGTTGCAGCCTCGCCAGCAGCTTCTCGTGAATGCCGCCGAAGCTGCCGTTCGACATGATGAGCACGTGATCGCCGGGCGCGACGAAATCCGCCAGATCTCGCGCGAGCGCATCGACATCCTGCGCGACGCGCGCCTTGTGCCCGAGCGGCGCGACTGCCGCCGGAACATCCCAGCGCACGGTCGGGCCCTGATACACGAATACCTCGTCGGCTCCCGCCAACGCACCGGCTAGCGCATCGCGGTGCGTTCCGAGCTTCATCGTGTTCGAACGCGGCTCGAACACCGCGATGAGACGCGCGCCGCCGATGCGCCGCCTGAGTCCGTCGATCGTCGTTGCGATCGCCGTCGGATGATGCGCGAAGTCGTCGTACACCGTCACGCCGGCAGCGACGCCGCGCACTTCGAGCCGGCGGCGTACGCCTTTGAACGTGCGCAGCGCCGCCACCGCCTGCTCGATCGACACGCCCGCATGTCGCGCTGCGAGCAGCGCCGCCAGCGCGTTCTGCGCATTGTGCTTGCCGACGAGCGACCACTCGACATCGCACACGTGCCGCCCTCCCTGCACGATAGCAAAGCGCGAGAAATCGCTATCGGGGCTCGCGCGCACCGTCCAAGTCGCACCGTCGGCGGTGTCGGCCGCGAAACGCTCGACGGGCGTCCAGCAGCCCATCTCGATGACTTTCATCACATTGGGATCGGCACCATTCGCCACCACCAGCCCGTTACGCGGCACCATGCGCAGAAGCTGATGGAACTGCCATTGGATGGCCGCGACGTCCGGATAGATATCCGCGTGATCGTGCTCAAGGTTGTTGAGCACGACGGTGCGCGGCCGGTAGTGCACGAACTTGGCGCGCTTGTCGAAGAATGCGGTGTCGTACTCGTCGGCTTCGACGACGAAGCATGCACCGGTGCCCAAACGCGCCGTCGACTGGAAATTGCTTGGCACGCCGCCGATCAAAAAGCCGGGATCGTAGCCGGCGTGCTCCAGGATCCAGGCGAGGATGCTCGTGGTGGTCGTCTTGCCATGCGTGCCCGCGACAGCGAGCACCCAACGCCCGGCCAATACGTGACGCGCGAGCCACTCAGGGCCCGAGGTGTAAGGAATACCGCTCTCGAGCAGCGCTTCGACGAGCGCATTGCCGCGACTCATGACGTTCCCGACCACGACGACATCGGGCTTGAGCGCAAGCTGCCCGGGGTCGTAGCCCTCGATCAGATCGATACCGAGCGCCGCCAATTGCTCCGACATCGGCGGGTAGACGTTCTGATCCGAACCCGTGACGCGATGGCCTGCCGCACGCGCGAGCGCCGCAATGCCGCCCATGAAGGTGCCGCAGATTCCGAGAATGTGAACGTGCATGAAGCTCCCGACGGATCGTGTGAGACGAGACGGACGCCGAAGGACTGCTCGCTGATGCGCGACCGCGACGCTGCATCGCGCACCTGCCGCGGACACCTATAATGCACGCCCCATGCGTGCTCCCTTCATCGAAATTGTACACCCCGCGGATGCCAGCGCCCGTGCGGATCACGGGTCCAATCCCGTTCTTGCCCCGCGGAGCATGCCCGCATGAGCACACAACCGATCGTGCTCGTCGACACGCAGGCAGCGCTGGAGCAGGCGCTGCAGACGCTCGCACCTAGCGAGTTCATCGCGCTCGACACCGAGTTCATGCGCGAGAGCACGTACTACCCCAAGCTCTGTCTCGTGCAGCTCGCCTCGCTCGAGCATTGCGTGCTCGTCGATCCGCTCGCGCTCGCCGACCTCGAGCCGCTATGGGCGTTCCTGACGGATCGCTCCCGACTGAAGGTGCTGCACGCGGCACGGCAAGATCTCGAAGTGCTGGCGGCGCGCGCTCCGCACGCGGTACCGCTCGCCCCGCTCTTCGATACGCAGATCGCGGCGGCACTGCTCGGCGAATCGGCGCAGATCGGCTACGGGGCACTGGTCTCGGCGCGTCTCGGCACGGCGCTCGCCAAAGGCCATACGCGGACCGACTGGACGCGTCGCCCGCTGTCCGCCGAGCAACTCGACTACGCTGCCGACGACGTGCGGTATCTCGCCGCGCTCTATCTCGATCTGCGCGCCGAGCTGGAGCGTGCGGGCAAGCTCGCCTGGCTCGAACAGGAAGCGGATGAGCTCGCGCGCATCGAAACGTTTCGCATCGAGCCCGAGCAAGCGTGGAAGCGACTCAAAGGACTCGATCGGCTGCGCCCCGAGCAACGCGCCACCGCAAAGCTCCTCGCCGCCTGGCGCGAAGAGCTGGCGATCAAATACGACAAACCGCGCGGCTGGATTCTGTCGGACGAAGCCTTGCGCGAGATCAGCGAACGGATGCCGAAGAACGTTCAGGCGCTGTCTCGCCTGCGCTCATTGCCGGAAGGATTGATTCGCAAGCGCGGTGAGGAGCTCGTCGAGATCGTCGCGCGCGGCGAACAGACCAAGGCAACCGAGCCGCAAGCCGCGCGTCCGTTCCGGCCGGAGCCCACGCAGCTGGCGTTGGTCGCGAAGCTGATGGACTTCGTGCGCAGCCACGCCAATTCGCTGAAAGTGAGTCCCGAGCTGCTTGCGACCCGGCGCGATGTCGAGCAGCTCGTGTTTTCCGGTAGGACCGAAAGGCTGATGCAAGGCTGGCGGCGCGATGCCGTCGGCGAGCGCCTGCTTGCGCTCGCGCGCGCCGAGGGCGTCGCGACCGAAAGCGCCGACTGAGCGATTACTTCTTCTTGGCGGGCGCGCGCCGTGCCGCGACCTTGCGCTTGGCCGCCTTCTTCTGAGCGCGACGAGCGACCTTCTTGGCGGCGCGCTTGGCCGTCTTGCGGGCCGCTTGCTTGCGGGCCGGCCGCTTCACCGTACGCCGCACAGCCTTCTTCGCGGACTTCGCCGCACGCTTCTTGCTCGCGGCCTTCTTGACGCTCTTCTTCTTGGCGGCAACGCTCTTCTTGGCCGAAGCCGCGCCGCTCTTCTTTGCCGTCTTCTTCGCGCTCTTTGCCG
>JGI25328J35697_1001805_pt1 | contig 14143 bp, 10 predicted proteins | sample HigsolmetaAR203D_FD_35697 | JGI IMG/M metagenome (IMG submission 35697)
GGGCCGCGCGGTGTTTGATCGGCGCGGCCGGGCCGCGCGGTGTTTGATCGGCGCGGCCGGGCCGCGCCGTGTTTAGATCGAGCCGATGGCTGACGTGGGAAACCTTCCGGTCGAGGTGAGCGGGCTGGTCGGCCGCGGGCCCGAGGTGCGCGCCGGCCTGCGGCTGCTGGCCGGCGCCCGGCTGGTCACCGTCACCGGCCCGGCCGGCGTCGGCAAGAGCCGCGTCGCGATCCGGATCGCCGAGTCGTCGCGGCGCCGCCTGCCGGGCGGCGCCTGGTACGCCGAGCTGTCCGAGGCGGCGCCACCGGACGCCCCGGCCGCGGCCGACCCGAGGGCGGCGCTGCGCGCGGCCGCCCGCGCGGTGGCGGCGGCGCTGCGGGGGCCCGGCGGCGATCGCGCGGGGACACGGGCACCGGCCACCGCGGACGGCCCCGCCGATCGTCCCGCCGACGTGTTCCCCGGGGGTCCGCTTCCGGCGTTCCCGGAGTGGGCCCGCGAGGTCGCCGGGGAGGTGACCGGGCCGCTCGCCGCGGCGGTCGAGGACGCGACCGGCGACGCGCGGGGCCTGATCCTGCTCGACACCTGCGAGCACCTGGGGGAGGCCGCCGGGGCGCTGGTGGTCGCGCTGCTGCGCGCGGCGCCCCGGCTGCGGGTCGTGGCCACCTCCCGCCGGCCGCTCGGGCTGCCCGGGGAGCGGGTGCTCGCGGTGGCGCCGCTGCCCCTCGACCAGGCCGTCGAGCTGCTGCGCGAGCGCGGGCAGGCGGCCGACCCGGGCTTCGTGCTCACCACGCGCACNCTGCCCGCCGCGAGGGAGCTGTGCCGCCGCCTGGACGGGCTGCCGCTCGCCATCGAGCTCGCCGCCGCCCGGCTCCGCTCGCTCACCGTCCGCGACCTGCTCGCCCGCCTCGACGACCGGTTCGAGCTGCTCGCCGGGGTGATCCGTACCCCGCTCGCCCGCCACCAGGGGCTGCGCGCGGCGCTCGACTGGAGCCACGAGCTGTGCGACCCCCGCCAGCGGCTGCTGTGGGCCCGGCTGTCGGTGCTGCCCGGCGCGTTCACCGTGGCGGACGCGGAGCGCGCCTGCGCGGGCGGCGGGCTGCCCCGCGAGGCCGTCGCGCCCGCCCTGGCCGAGCTCGTGGCCGCCTCGATCGTGGTGCGCTCCGGCACGCGCCACCGCATGCTCGAGACCTATCGCCGGTACGGCGCGCTGCGGCTGCGCGAGCTCGGCGAGGCCGGGCGCGCGGGCACGGTTCCGGAGACGGCACCGGCCACAGTGCCGGACACGACGCCGGACACGACGCCGGACACGACGCCGGACACGGCGTCAGACCCGGTGCCGTCCTTAACCTCGGGGGCCGAGCCGCCGTCCGACCACCTCGCGGACCCGGCGCGGCTCGCGCCCCCCGCCATCGGCACGCTGAGCGAGCGCCAGCTCCAGGTGGCCCGGCTGATCAGCGAGGGCCTCTCCAACCCGATGATCGCCGAGCGGCTCGCGATCGCGCGGCGCACGGTCGACGCGCACGTGCGCAACATCCTCGCCAAGGCCGGCCTCACCTCCCGCGCCCAGGTGGCCACATGGCTCGCCGCCGAATACCCGCCTGAGCCGGATCCGGAAAGCCAGAAAATGGCATAGAAAGGACTAAACAGGGCGATTTCTGGCGCTGCGCATAGGCACTTCTACGGATGTCTCCCGCCGAATCCGCCTGAACACTGGGGGTGGCCGGTGAGCGACGGGACGCACCCGTCGCGGGCGGGCGAGAGGGGTCCTCGCCCGCCGCGCGCCGGGATTGCGTGGCCGCCCGGCGCGCTCACCGGCCGACCGGTCTTTCCTCTCGCCAAACCCCTCCGCGGTCTCTGTGCGTATTTGCGGCAAAAGTTACTCATGAGGAAGGAGGAGGGGTTACCTTTTGGACGATACCCGCCCGGAGCGCGGCTTCGGCGGCGTCCGGGTTTCGTACCGCTCCAACGGCATGGCGGGGACCGCGGACCAAGGAAACCAGGTGATGCGATTGCGCAGGAGCGCCGACGGGGTGTCCACTGACCACGGTCGAGGGGTGCGTTCGGCATGAACTCCGGCCTTCCCGAGGTGCGCAACATCGGGCCTGCCTGGCTGACCGCCGGGCTGGACCGCGTACGACGGATCGACTGGCCCACCCACCGCGCGTTGCACGGCGAGACCCCCTTGTTGTCGCTCGGTGAGCTGATCATGCTCGCCGAGGCCGGCAACCTGCGCGGCCGCGGCGGCGCCGGCTTCCCCTTCGCCCGCAAGGTCATGGCCGTCGCCGAGTCGGCGAACCAGAAGCGCAGCGAGGTCGTGGTCGTCGTCAACGGCACCGAGGGCGAGCCGGGCAGCTACAAGGACAAGGTGCTGCTCATCCGCGCCCCCCACCTCATGCTCGACGGCGCGGTGCTCGCCGCGACCGCGCTGCGCGCCCGCGAGGTGATCGTCGGCGTCACCGACCCGGAGGCCCAGGTCTCGGTGGAGAGCGCGATCGCCGAGCGCGGGCTCACCGGCCTCGCCCGGGTGGTGCGGTTCCCCGAGCGGTTCGTCACCGGTGAGGGCGGCGCGCTGGTGCGCGGCATCAACGGGCTCAAGCCCATCCCGCCCGGCCGCAAGGTCCGGGCGAGCGAGAGCGGCGTGGCGGGCCTGCCCACGCTGCTGTCGAACGCCGAGACCTACTCCCAGCTCGCCATGCTCGCCTCGCTCGGCGCCGACGGCTACCGCATGGCGGGCACCGCCGAGGAGCCCGGCACGATCCTGCTCACCGTGCTCGGCTCGGCGAAGTCGCCCGCCGTGGTCGAGGCGCCCGCCGGGATCCCGCTGCGCGTGGTGCTGGAACTGTGCGACGCCGACCCCGGCGACGGCGTGGTGATCGGCGGCTACCACGGCAAGTTCATCTCCGGCGAGGCCGCGATGCGCGCCGAGCTGTCCCGCGCCGGGCTCAAGCCGGTCGGCACCCAGCTCGGCGCCGGCATCATCCTGCCGCTCGGCCCGGACACCTGCCCGCTCGGCGAGGCGGCCCGCGTCGCCCGGTACATGGCCGGGGAGTCGGCGGGCCAGTGCGGCCCGTGCGCGCTCGGCCTGCCCGTGCTCGCCGAGGCGATGGAGGCGCTCGCCGAGGGCCGGGGCGGCTCGGTCACCCTCGAGACGGTACGGCGGGCCGCGGGCGCGGTGAAGGGCCGCGGCGCGTGCTCGCACCCCGACGGCCTGTCCCGGTTCGTGCTGTCGGCGCTCGAGGCGTTCAAGGAGGACGTCAACCAGCACGTGCTCAACGGCTCCTGCGGGCGCAAGGTGCTGGGCAGGCTGCCGGTGCCGATGGAGGAGCCGAGCCAGCCGACCGTCGGCCGCCTCGTCGTCGACTGGAGCCGCTGCGACGGCCACGGCCTGTGCGCGGGCGTGCTCTCCGGGTACATCACGCTCGACATCCACGGCTTCCCGGTGATCCCCAACAGCCCCCTCCCGGCCCGCCTGGAGAAGGACGCGGAGAAGGCGATCGCCATGTGCCCGGCCCTCGCCCTGCGCCTGGAGCGCAACGGCGGCCACTGAGCGGCGTACCGGCCATCGCCCGGAGGGGTACGGCGGCCGCATGGCTACGTCGCCCGCCGCCGATGCCGGGAGCGTGCCCCAGTCGGGACGGGTGCCGCCCGCACCCGGAGCGCGCCGCGCGGCGTGCTCGCGCCGCAGGCCCGTGGGCGCGGTCTCGCCGCAGGCACGCGCGGTGACCTGGCCGCCGCCGTCGCGTCCGCGTCCGGGCGGGGGAGCGCGAGGTCGCGCATCCGCCGACGGCGGCGCGGCGCGGCGCCGCCGGGCGCCGGTGCGCGGGCCCGGCACCGCCCCGGTGTCCACAGGCGCGGCCCGGCGCCCGGAACCGGTGGGCGGGATCTGGTAGGACAAGGGGCGTGACTGTCGACCCCGGTGCGGCACCCCGGTCCGGCGCGGTGGCCCCCGGGCCCGGCGGACGGGCGGCCGCCGCCTCGGCGCCGGTGGCGCGGGTCGTGGTCGACACCCCGCTGCCGCACCTCGACCGGCCCTTCGACTACCTGGTCCCGGCCACGCTCGACGAGCAGGCCGTGCCCGGCTGCCGGGTGCGGGTCCGGTTCGCGGGCAAGCTCGTCGACGGCTACCTGCTGGACCGCGCCGACTCCAGCGAGCACCGCGGCCGGCTCGCCTGGCTGGAGCGGGTGGTCTCGCCCGAGCCCGTGCTCACCCCCGAGATCGCCCGCCTCGCCCGGGCGGTCGCCGACCGGTACGCGGGCACCCTCCCCGACGTGCTCCGGCTCGCCATCCCGCCGCGGCACGCCCGGGTGGAGGCCGAGCCCGCGGACCCGGCCCCGCAGCCGCCCGGCCGTACCGACCCGGACCGCGCGGTGCTCGAGCGGGCCGCCCGCGAGTGGGCGGACTACCCGGCCGGGGGCTTCTTCCTCGCCGCGCTCGCCGACGGGCGGGCGCCGCGGGCGGTGTGGAACGCGATCCCGGGCGCCGGCCCGGACGGTCCCCGCTGGCCGCGCTGCGTCGCCGCCGCCGTGCGGGTCGCGCTCGCCGCCGGGCGCGGGGCGCTCGTCGTGGTGCCCGACGGCAAGGACGTCGACCTCGTGCACCGCGCGCTCGGCGACGTGCCGCACGTCGCCCTCACCGCCGACCTCGGCCCGGCCGAGCGGTACCGGCGCTGGCTGCGGGTGCTGCGCGGCGGGGTACGCGCCGTGGTCGGCACCCGCGCGGCGATGTTCGCGCCGGTGCACGACCTCGGCCTCGCGGTGATCTGGGACGACGGGGACGACCTGCACGCCGAGCCGCGCGCCCCCTACCCGCACGCCCGGGAGGTGCTCGCGCTGCGCGCCCACCACACCGGCGCCGCGCTGCTCGTCGGCGGGTACGCGCGCACCGCCGAGGCGACCCGCCTGGTCGCCACCGGGTGGGCCCGCCCGATCGTCCCGGACCGCACGGCGCTGCGCGCCGCCGCCCCCCGGGTGCGCCCCTCCGGCGACGACGCCGAGCTCGCCCGCGACGAGGCGGCGCGCGCCGCCCGGCTGCCCAACCTCGCCTGGCGCACGCTGAAGCGCGGCCTTGCCGACGGGCCGGTGCTGGTGCAGGTGCCGCGGCGCGGCTACCTGCCCGCGCTCGCCTGCCGGTCCTGCCGGGCCCCGGCGCGGTGCGGCCACAGCCCGGCCGCCGCCGGTGGAGCGCGGCCGTCCGGGCCGAGCTGCGGCGGCCCGCTCGCGCTGCGCAGCGGCCACGCCATGCCGTACTGCCGCTGGTGCGGCCGCGTCGCCGGCGCCTGGCGCTGCCCGGCCTGCGGGGACACGGGGGTGCGCGCGGTCGTCGTCGGCGCCCGCCGTACCGCCGAGGAGCTCGGCCGGGCGTTCCCCGCGGTCCCGGTGCGCACCTCGGGCCGCGACGGCGTGCTCGCCGCGGTCGGGCCCGAGCCCGCCCTCGTCGTCGCCACCCCGGGCGCCGAGCCGGTCGCCGCGGGCGGGTACGCCGCCGCCGTGCTGCTCGACGGCTGGGCCCTGCTCGGCCGCCCCGACCTGCGGGCCGCGGAGGAGACGCTGCGCCGGTGGATGAACGCCGCCGCCCTGCTGCGCCCGCACGCCGAGCTCGTGGTGGCCGCGGAGGCCGCGCTCGCCCCGACGCAGGCGCTGGTGCGCTGGGACCCGGTCACCTTCTCCGAGCGGGAGCTCGCCGAGCGCGCCGAGCTCGGCTTCCCGCCCGCGGTGCGGGTCGCCACGCTCACCGGCGTGGCCGCGGCGGTGCAGGAGATGACCGCCGCCCTCGACCTGCCGCCCGGCGCGCAGATCCTCGGCCCGGTCCCCGTCGACCCGCCCCGCCCGCGCCCCGGCGAGCCCGACGCCGGCGCGGCCGACGACCGGCCCCGGGAGCGGCTCATGGTGCGCGTGCCGGGCGCCCGCGGGGCCGAACTGGCCCGGGCGCTCAAGGCCGCCTCCGCGGTGCGCGCGGCACGCAGGTCCCCCGATCCGGTGCAGGTCCGCATCGATCCCCTCGAGCTGGCCTGAACCACCCGCTCACCTGGGCAAAGAGACCGGTTTGCGTCACGCCGATTCGCGGTGCTGCACGGTGAGCCGTTAGTTTCTGCGTGTGTCGATCGAATGGGTGAACCAGGCCGTCGAGCGCATGCGCGACTGGGCCCGGTCGCGCGGCATCGAAGTCGACATCGGCGAGATGCGGCTGCTGTGCGACTACGCCAGTGACTACCTTGAGGTCACGACGCTGGGCGACTTCGCCCCCGAGACGTTCGAGCGGTTGCTGCTCGACATCTACCCGCGCAAGGTCATCACCCCGCCGGAGAGCGCGGGCGAGACCATCGCGGCGGCACGTGCGTTGGTGGACTTCCTCGAGGAGGCCGGGGAGGTCGACGCCGGGCGGGCGGCGGCGATGCGGGCCCGGCTCGACGAGATCGAGCCGGAGATGCCCGCCGCGCTCGCCGACACCAGCCGGTACGGCATGGCCAAGAGCATGTTCAGCGCGATCGACGCGGACTCCCTGGAGAAGGGCACCAACCTGACGATCTCGCTGTCCGACGCCGCGCCGGCCGGGCGCGCGGGCGGTGCCTCCGGCGCGTCCGGCGCCTGGGCCGCCGCCGACGACCACCTCGAGCCGGACGGCGACCCGGCGGAGGCGAGCGCGGGCGGCCTGATCGCCTGGCTCATGGGCGGCCCTCCGGAGGAGGAGACCGAGCGGGCGATCACCGGGTGGCTGGAGCGCCGCACCCCCGCCGAGTCCGCCGCCGAGCTGCTCGCCGCGGTCACCGGGGCACCCGCGGTGGTGCGCGGCATCGCGGTGTCGATCGTCGACCGGCTCGGCGCNGAGGCCGAGGAGGCGGTGCGCGCCCGGCTCGACGACCCGGAGCTGCGCCCGCACCTGATCCACTGGCTCTCCGCCCGCGACCTGCCCGCCCCCGCGCTCACCCACGAGGAGGTGCTCTGGGTGAGCGTGGACATGCTCGCCCTCGCGCTGCCCGGAGCGATGGAGGACCCGGAGAACTTCGCGCAGAACCTCGCCGCCTCCGGCCCGCCCGCCCATATGATCGAGGAGATGTGGCGGGTGGACCACGCGGACGTGGTCGAGGTGCTGGAGCTGCTGGGACGTACCCTGCCCGATCCCTCGGCGGCGAAGGCCGCGCGCAAGGCCGCGTTCAAGGCGCGATCCCGAGGCATCGGATAGCCGTACTCTCCCGGTGCCGTTGTGGAGTAAGTTGCGGGAATGGCCAAGAGTGGGAAGACGGGAAACGTCATCGACCTGCGCACGCTGCGCGGGTCGGCCGGGGCGGTGTCCGACAACGAGCTTCTCGACCAGGTCGAGGAGGCGGCCGACGACCATGACGGGTGTGAGTGCTCCGACTGCGGCGGTGACGTGTTGAGTTTCCCGCCGGTCGAGCTGCTGCCCGACGACGAGCTCGCCGCGATGGTGCCGCGGGTGCCGCTCGTGCGCGACGTACGGCGCCTGGCGGAGTGGACCGGCACCCGCAGCCTCACCGTCGAAGGGCTGCTGGAGCGGGCCGACGTCGAGCGCGCCGCGGCCGACCTCGGCATCGCCCCCGAGCGGGTGCGCCTGCTGTGGGTCGTCGCGGTGAACACCGGCCTGGTGCAGATCACCCGGGACGGCGCGGCGCCCGGCCGGGGCCTCCCGGAGGAGACGCTGGAGTTCTGGGACGGCGTGGTGATGGACGTGCTCGACCGCGCCGAGGACGAGCTCACCGGCTCCCCGGTCGTCGACGAGCACCTCGCCGAGATGCTCGCCACCATGTACGCGATGACCGACGGCATCACCGTCCCGGCGCTCGCCGAGGGCATGCTCCAGGCGCACGAGATCGGCTGCGGGGCCGGCCCGGAGGAGATGCGCGAGCTGCGCGAGCGGCTGCCCGGCGACCTCGCCGCCGCCGTCGGGCTGCTGGAGTACTGCGGCCTGTTCGAGCGGCACGGCGGCGACGGCACGGTCGACGCGGTACGGCTCACCCCGCTCGGCGTCTGGGCGGTGCGCCAGGACCTGCTGCGCGAGGGCCACGACGCCCCGCTGCTCGCCGACGTCGCCCACTTCGCCGAGCTCACCGCCGCCGAGCTGATCGAGGCGATGCTGAGCGGCGAGGCGCCCGCGAGCGCCGCCGGGGTGTGGGTGGAGCGCCGGACCCCCGAGGACGCCGCCCGCGAGCTGATCAAGGTGGCGGCCGCCGGGACCGCGGGCCACCGCGGCGTGATCGGCACGATCCTCGAGGAGCTGGGCCCCGAGGCCGAGCCCGCGGTGCGCGAGGCGCTGGCCGAGCCGATGATGTGGCGGCACGCCGCGGTGTGGCTCGGCGTGCGCGACCTCGACGCCCCGTCGCTCACCGACGCCGACAACGTCTGGCTCGCCGTGGACACCCTCGCCACGCTGCTCCACCTCGGCGACGTGTCCGAGGCGCTCGGCGAGTTCGACTCCCTGGAGAGCGGCGAGGAGCTGCTGCGGCTCGTCGACGACATGGCGGCCTGCGACCACCCCGACACGCTCGCCGTGCTCGAGCTGCTCGCCGAGCACCACCCCGACCCGGCGGTGGGCAAGGCGGCGCGCAAGGCGGTGATGAAGGTCCGCTCCCGGTGAGCGCGGCGACCGCCTCGGACGCCGGGGCCCGGCCGGGCGCGTAGACTGGGGATCTCCCGGTTAGTGAAGGCAAGGAACGGAGCCGTTTCGTGGCCGTTAAGCCCATCCGCCTGTTCGGTGACCCGGTGCTGCGCACTCCGGCGGAGCCGGTGACGGACTTCGACAAGGAGCTGCGCAAGCTCGTCAAGGACCTCACCGACACGATGCTGGACGCGCCCGGAGCGGGCCTGGCCGCGCCCCAGATCGGGGTGAGCCTCCGGGTGTTCACCTACCACATCGAGGGGCAGCTCGGGCACCTGGTCAACCCCGACCTCGACCTGTCCGACGAGATGGACGAGGAGGGGGAGGAGGGCTGCCTTTCCTTCCCGGGCCTGTCCTTCCCGACCCCCCGCGCGGTGCGCGCGGTGGCCAAGGGCTTCAACATGTACGGCGAGCCGGTCGTGATCGAGGGCACGGACCTGATGGCCCGCTGCCTCCAGCACGAGACCGACCACCTGGACGGCGTGCTGTTCATCGACCGCATGGATCCCGAGCAGCGCAAGCTCGCCATGAAGGCGATCCGGGAGGCCGAGTGGAGCGGCCTCAAGCCGCCGGTGGTGAAGTACTCGCCGCACGCCACCTACGGCAAGGCCATCTGAGGCCCGCCGTACGGCCGGGCGGGAGGTGGTGCGCCGCGGCCGGGACGGCTGGCGCACCGTGATCGGGCCCCTGCGCGTGTGATGACCGGGGGCCGGTTCGAGAGAGGCGTTGGGGGAACCTTGCGTTTGGTCTTCGCCGGAACGCCGGAGACGGCGCTGCCGTCGCTGCGGCTGCTGCTGGAGTCGCCGCGGCACGAGGTCGTGGCCGTGGTGACCCGGCCGGACGCCCGGTCGGGGCGGGGGCGGAAACTGCACCCGAGCCCGGTGGCCGAGCTCGCCGCCGAGGCGGGCGTGGAGGTGCTCAAGCCCGCCCGCGCGGGCGACCCGGAGTTCCTGGCGCGGCTGCGCGAGATCGCGCCCGACTGCTGCCCGGTCGTGGCGTACGGCGCGCTGCTGCCGGAGACCGCGCTGGAGATCCCCCGGCACGGCTGGGTGAACCTGCACTTCTCGCTGCTGCCCGCGTGGCGCGGCGCGGCCCCGGTGCAGCACGCGATCCTGCACGGCGACGAGATCACCGGCGCGACCACGTTCCGCATCGTCAAGGAGCTCGACGCCGGCCCGGTGTTCGGCGTGGTCACCGAGGCGGTGCGGCCCGAGGACACCAGCGGCGACCTGCTCGCCCGGCTCGCCGAGTCCGGCGCGCAGCTGCTCGCCGCCACGCTCGACGGCATCGAGGACGGCACGCTCGAGGCCCGCCCGCAGCCCGCCGAGGGCGTCTCGTTCGCCCCGAAGCTCGAGGTGGCGGACGCCCGCGTCGACTGGGCCGCGCCCGCGCTGCGCGTCGACCGGCTGATCCGCGCCTGCACCCCGGCCCCGGGGGCGTGGACCGAATTCCGCGGCGGCCGGCTCAAGCTCGGCCCGGTCCGGCCGGTCCCGGACGCGCCCGCGCTGCCGCCCGGCGCGCTGCACGCCACCAAGGAGGAGGTGCTCGCCGGCACCGGCACCGTCCCGGTGCGGCTCGGCGAGGTGCGCCCCGAGGGCAAGCGCGCGATGACCGCCGCCGAGTGGGCCCGCGGCGCCCGCCTCACCGCGGGCGACGCCCTGACCTGAGCGAGCGAGGAGCGACGTGACCGGACAACGGCGACGGGGCCGGGCGCGGCCGCCCCGCCAGGCCGAGCCGCGGCGGCCGGTGCGGGACGAGGCGCGGAACGCGGCCTTCGACCTGCTGCGCGCGGTGCGCGAGCGGGACGCCTACGCCAACCTGCTGCTCCCGCGCATGCTGCGGGAACGCGGCCTGACCGGCCGGGACGCCGCGCTCGCCACCGAGCTCGGCTACGGCACGCTGCGCGGCCTGCTCACCTACGACCGGATCATCGCCGCGTGCAGCGACCGGGCGCCGGAGAGGCTGGACCCGCCGCTGCTCGACGCGCTGCGCCTCGGCGTGCACCAGCTGCTCGCCACCCGCATCCCGCCGCACGCCGCGGTGAGCGCCACCGTCGCCCTGGTGCGCCGCCGGGTCGGCGAGGGACCGTCCCGGTACGCCAACGCGGTGCTGCGCCGCGTCGCGCACCGCAGCCTCGAGGAGTGGCTGCCGATCGTCGCGCCTCCGGCCGAGGAGGACCTCGTCGGCCACCTCGCGGTCACCCACAGCCACCCCCGGTGGATCGTCACCGCGCTGCTCGACGCGCTCGGCGGCGACCGGGCCGAGGCCGAGGCGCTGCTCGCCGCGGACAACGAGCGTCCCCTCGTCACCCTCGTCGCCCGGCCCGGCCGGGCCACGGTCGACGAGCTGGTCGCGGCCGGCGCCGAGCGCGCCCGCCGCTCGCCGTACGCGGCCCACCTGCCCGAGGGTGACCCGGCCGCGATCCCCGCGGTCGCCGAGGGGCGGGCCGCGGTGCAGGACGAGGCGAGCCAGCTCGTCGCGCTCGCGCTCACCCGGGTGCCGGTGACCGGGACCGACGCCCGGTGGCTCGACCTCGCCGCGGGCCCCGGCGGCAAGGCGGGCCTGCTCGACGCGATCGCCGCCGGGCGCGGCGCCCGGCTGCTCGCCTCCGACGTGCAGCCCCACCGGGCCGCCCTGGTACGGCAGGCGGTGCGCGACGCCGCGGTGATCGTCGCCGACGGCACCGCGCCCGCCTGGCGCGCGGCCGCGTTCGACCGGGTCATGCTCGACGCCCCCTGCACCGGCCTGGGCGCGCTGCGCCGCCGCCCGGAGGCCCGATGGCGGCGCGGCCCGGAGTCGCTGCCCGAGCTCACCGCGCTGCAGCGCCGCCTGCTGGAGGCCGCCGCCGACGCGGTACGGCCCGGCGGCGTGGTCGCCTACGTCACCTGCTCCCCGCACCTCGCCGAGACCGTCGTCGTGGTCGAGGACGTCGCGGGCCGCCGCGGCGACCTGGAGACGCTCGACGCCCGCGAGTTCCTGCCCGAGGCCGACGGGCTCGGCGACGGGCCGTACGCGCGGTTCTGGCCGCACCGGCACGGCACCGACGCGATGTTCCTCGCCCTGCTGCGCCGCACCTGACCGGGCACCGGCCAGGGGTGACGAGGGCGGTCCCGGCTCAGGTCACGGCGGCGGGCCCAATAGACTCGCCCATCATGGCTGTACAGATCTCGCCCAGCATCCTGTCCGCGGACTTCGCGCGGCTCGCCGACGAGGCGGCCCGGGTCGGCGGCGTCGCCGACTGGCTCCACGTCGACGTCATGGACAACCACTTCGTGCCCAACCTCACCCTCGGGCTGCCGGTGGTCGAGTCGCTGCTCAAGGCCACGCCGCTGCCGCTCGACTGCCACCTGATGATCGAGGACCCGGACCGGTGGGCGGTGCAGTACGCCGAGGCGGGCGCGGGCAGCGTCACCATCCACGCCGAGGCGGCCAAGGCGCCGGTGCGCACGCTGCGGCAGATCCGCCGGGCGGGCGCGCGGGCGGGCTTCGCGCTCAACCCGGCCACCCCGGTGGAGCCGTACGCGGACCTGTTCGGCGAGATCGACATGCTGCTCGTGATGACCGTGGAGCCGGGCTTCGGCGGCCAGCCGTTTCTCGACGTGGTGCTGCCGAAGGTGCGCCGGGCCCGCGAGCTCATCGACCGGCACGGCGGCGAGGTCTGGCTCCAGGTGGACGGCGGCGTGTCCGCGGCCACGATCGAGCGCTGCGCCGAGGCGGGCGCGGACGTGTTCGTCGCGGGCAGCGCGGTGTACGGCGCCGAGGACGCCGCGAAGGCCGTCCAGGAGCTGCGCGACCTCGCCGAGTCGGCCTGGAAGCGGCGCGGCTGACCGGCCGGCCGTACCGCGGCTCAGCCGGGCCGGTTCTCCGCGGACCCCTGGGCGAGCGCCCCGTGCGCGGCCGGCTCCGCCGGCGGCGGGTCCATCGGGTGGTGGCAGGCCACCAGGTGCCCCTCGGCGTTGCCGTCGAGCCGGACCAGCGGCGGGGTCTCCTGCGCGCACTTCTCCGTCGCCTTCCAGCACCGGGTGCGGAACCGGCACCCGGACGGCGGGTCGACGGGGGAGGGGAGGTCGCCGGTGAGCCGGATGCGCTCGCGGCCCGGCTCCGGGTCGATCTCCGGCACCGCGGACAGCAGCGCGTGCGTGTACGGGTGGCGGGGCCGCTCGTAGAGCGAGGCGCGGTCGGCGATCTCCACGATCCGGCCCAGGTACATCACCGCGACCCGGTGGGAGAAGTGCCGCACCACCGCAAGGTCGTGGGCGATGAACAGGAACGCGATCCCGAACTCCCGCTGCAGCCGCTGCAGCAGGTTGATCACCTGGGCCTGGATCGACACGTCGAGCGCGGACACCGGCTCGTCGGCCACGATCAGCCTGGGCTGCAGGGCGAGCGCCCGCGCGATCCCGATGCGCTGGCGCTGCCCGCCGGAGAACTCGTGCGGGTAGCGGTTGTAGTGCTCGGGGTTGAGCCCGACCGTCTCCAGCAGCTCGCGCACCCGCCTCTCCCGGCCGCCGGGCGGGTCGATGCCGTTGATCTCCATCGGCCCGCGGATGATCGACCCCACGGTGTGCCGCGGGTTGAGCGACGAGTACGGGTCCTGGAAGATCATCTGGATCTGCGGGCGGATCGGCTTGAGCTCCCGGCGGCTCGCGTGGGTGATGTCCCGCCCGTCGAACCGGATCGTCCCGCGATCCGGCTCGAGCAGCCGCGCCACGAGCCGGCCGGTGGTCGACTTGCCGCAGCCGGACTCGCCGACGAGGCCGACCGTCTCCCCGGGGGCGACGGTGAGGTCGACGTCGTCCACCGCGTGCACCGACCCGATCCGGCGCTTGATCAGGAATCCGCCCGTCACCGGGAAGTGCTTGGTGACGCCGGACAGCTCCAGCAGCGGCTCGGTCATGCCCGCTCCTTCCGGTCGTCTCGGGCGTCCGTGAGGCGCCGCTTGTCCTCGGGCGCCAGGTGACAGGCGTCGGCGTGCCCGTGCTCGGGGACGAGCGCGGGCCGCTCACGGGTGCACAGCTCCCGCCCGGCGAGGTCGACGAAGTCGCACCGGGGGTGGAACGGGCAGCCCGGCGGCGGCGCGAGCAGGCTCGGCGGCGTGCCGCGCACCGGCCGCAGCGGGACGTCGAGCGGGGAGCGCAGGCTCGGCATCGACGCGAGCAGGCCCCAGGTGTACGGGTGGCGGGGCTCGCGCAGCACCTCGCGCACGGTGCCCCGCTCCACCGCCCGCCCGGCGTACATGACGAGCACCTCGTGCGCGGTGTTCGCCACCACCCCCAGGTCGTGGGTGATGAGGATGATCGCCATGCCGGTCTGCTGCTGCAGGTCCTTGAGCAGGTCGAGGATCTGCGCCTGCACGGTCACGTCGAGCGCGGTGGTGGGCTCGTCGGCGATGAGCAGGTCCGGGTCGCAGACGAGGGCCATGGCGATCATCGCGCGCTGCCGCATGCCGCCGGAGAAGTGGTGCGGGTAGTCGTCGACGCGCAGGTGCGGCTGCGGGATGCCGACCCGGCGCAGCATCTCGATCGCCCGCTC
>JGI25328J35697_1001875_pt1 | contig 13752 bp, 10 predicted proteins | sample HigsolmetaAR203D_FD_35697 | JGI IMG/M metagenome (IMG submission 35697)
TAGTCCTTGGGATGTGTAGCCACACCGTACAGCCGTAAGCCTCACCGAACCGCCGCCGCGCGTTAGCAGGCAGATTCAAGAGTACAGGGCACTAAAGATTCAATGTTGTAGAGGCTGTATACGACCGGTAGCAAGGCGCAAGCCACACTGCGTGCCTGTATTCCGGTATAGAGGCCAGTGGCAAAGTGTACAAGCCACCAAGCTGCATGGCTGGCAATCGGCAGCCGGCAGATGACAAGTTTGCAGCCGTGGAACCGATAAGTCGCTACAGGGCGATAGGGCGTATCAGTGCATTGGCGCAGATCCCCGGCTACAACAAAAAGCCGCCCGATTGGCGGCTTTGCTGCTTTCAAGCATGGCCTCCCAGGAGGGATTCGAACCCCCGACACCGCGCTTAGAAGGCGCGTGCTCTATCCAACTGAGCTACTGGGAGAAGTTCTGGAGCGGGTGACGGGAATCGAACCCGCGCCGCCAGCTTGGGAAGCTGGAGTTCTACCATTGAACTACACCCGCGTGGAGAGCACAAAACATCATAGCACAGGACAGGCGAAAATGCAACCGCGCGCAATCACTCAGCTAAAATGGTACCGAAGAGGCATCGGATCACTCACATCGAAATGTTACCGAGGGGATGTGAGTTGAAATTGAGCATGAAAACACGACGTGAAGTGATCCATGCCTTGGCTGATCAGTACAAGAGAGCGAAAACGCGTAATGAGAAATCTGCAATACTGGACAATGCCGTGAAGGTTCTAAGTTGCCATCGTAAGCATGCGATTCGCGTTCTTACAAACCCTCCTGCACTGACGCCTGCGAAAGCGAAACGGAAACGACCATTCGCTTATCAGGATGCCATGCCCGTCATTGAGCGCGTTTGGGAAGCGCTGGATTATCCTTGTGCCGAGCGACTGCATCCGGTTCTGCTTGAAACCGCTCAGACCCTTGCCCGGCATGGGCACCTGCGTCTTGACGACTCCATTGTTTCGCAATTGCAACAGATCAGCCGTCCGACACTGGCACGCCGGTTGTCCCGGCTCCGTTCGCCCAAGGCCAGGCCTTCGGTCAACAAGCGGAAGCCGCTTGCCGAACTTCGCTCCCAGGTGCCGATGATCGCTTACGATTGGGATGAAACGCGTCCAGGCGCCTTGGAAATCGACCTGGTCGAACATAACGGCGGATCGTCGCTCGGCCACTTCGCCTACACGCTGACGGTAACGGACGTGGTTTCCGGCTATACACGCCGGCGCGCGCTGTTAGGCAGATCCCAGCTTGCCGTGCTTCGGGAGCTCAAGCTTATCATCGCCGAGTGGCCCATGCGGCCTTGGGGGATCCACAGCGATAACGGTCAGGAGTTTTTAAACGCCCATTTGCGAACCTTCTGCGCTTCGAACCACATTCGGTTCACGCGCAGCCGCCCTTATCGCAAAAACGACAATGCCCACGTGGAACAGAAGAACGGCTTCCTCGTCCGCCAACTGGTCGGCTACGAACGCTATGACCAACCGGAACAGGTGGAATGGCTGAACTCCATCTATGCGCTGCATGATCGGTACTTCAATTGCTGCTTGCCCACTCGCAAGCTCATCGGCAAAGAGCGTCACGGGGCTCGAGTGAAGAAAACGTTCGATACCGCCAAAACGCCCGTTGCGCGGTTACTGGATACTAACGTGCTTTCACCGGAACAAGTCCAACAATTGCAGGTGTGTCAGTCTGCCCAGGACCCGCTTGCCTTGCGCAACCAGTTGGAGGCGTTGCTTTCCCGCTCCGCGACGCCTGCCTCCACCGCACGGCCTGTGGAGGCAGTCTGACAGCCTCCACAGGGTAACATGGGTAACAAAAATACATGAGTGATCCATTCTCCTTCGGTAACATTTTTATATGAGTTGACACGCCGCGGCCGGACCGCCGGACCGAAGGTGAAGCGCGCGGCGCTCCGTGCTATACTGGGAACGATTGCAGCGAACTACGATCCTCGGCGCCTTCGGACGGACGGGCCATGTCCGGCTCCGGCGGCGCCGCACGGGAGCGATGCCTGGACCATGCGAAATCGCGAAGGAGAAGAAGGCAAGGGCAACGTGTACCTGATGCCGTCCACGGTGAACGAATACCGCGGCCGGGTGACGCGGCTGCTCGAGTCCGAGCGGTTCGGCGAAGCGCACGCGCTGCTCCGCTTCCTGCTTGAATGCCGCGGGCAGGATAAGCAGGCCTACGGGGAATGGCGACGGCTGATCCGGTGGCTGGAGGCGGTGTTTCCCGAACTGGCGGCAAGGGCCGGCCGGGCGGACGGCGGTGAGGTTTTTGATGCGGGGGATGAAACAGGAAGTCCGCCGGAAGAGGAACTTCCGGACGACGAGGCGGTGATGCGCGATCTGGCGCTTCAGCCGAAGGAAGGCGGCGGGGACCGGAAGGAGCGGACCCGCCGGGTGCTNGAGGAGCTGAAGCGAAGCCCGCGTCTCGAGCAGCGGCTGCTCGCGCTGGAGAAGGCCGTATACCTCGACGATCCGGAGGTGGACCGGGAGATTCTGGACTGGCTGCACGGCGAACCGATGCACCCGTCGATGCAGTTCCGCGTCCTGCAGACGCTCAGGCGGCGCGGCGCCGTCGGCCGGGTGCTGCTGGATCGCGGGGGCGAGCGCGTGGAGCTTGAGATCGAGCGGACGCCGCTCTCGGAGGACGACTATCCGACCGCCGCGGGCGAGGTGCTGGAGCGGGCGTGCCGCGGCACCGAATCGTACGATCCGACGCTTCCGTTCTTCGCCCGCGAACTGTGGGAGGAGATCCTGAAATCGATCTACGGCACTTCCGATTATGAATGGATGGNGTCCGGAGGCGAGGACGCGNTCGATTGCTGGGCCGCCGCGCTTCATCTCGTCGTGCAGCTCGCGGCGCACGGCCGCGCGGACGAGGCGGAGATCCGCGCGGTGTACGGCATACCGGAATCGCTCCGCTTCCGGTTCGAGCAGGCGTGCCGCGCCGTCCGGCGCGCGATGCCGCCGCTTGCGGCCGGTCCCGGGAAATCTTGAAATCTCCATCAGGGTTGGCTATAATGGAGTGGTTTAGTTAGCGTGAAGAATCAGACGGTTGCGTCAGTTGTGGAAGGGGAAGGCATGAGATGAAGGCAAGTTGGCAGACTCTGGAGAAGAACACGGGCGTGCTGAGCGTCGAGGTCGACGCGGATCGGGTCGCCGCCGCGCTGGACAAGGCGTTCAGGAAGATCGTCCAGAAGGTGAATGTGCCCGGATTCCGGAAGGGCAAGGTGCCGCGCCAGATTTTCGAGGCGCGCTTCGGCGTCGAGAGCCTCTATCAGGACGCGGTCGACATTCTGCTTCCCGAGGCTTACGCGGACGCGGTGAAGGAGACGGGCATCTTTCCGGTCGACGCGCCGGAAATTGACATCGAGCAGTTCGGCAAGGGCAAGCCGTTCATCTTCAAGGCGAAGGTGACGGTCAAGCCGGAAGTCAAGCTCGGAGCATACAAGGGGCTCGAGCTGCCGCCCGCCGAAGCCGTCGTGACGGACGAGGAAGTGCAGGCCGAACTCGAGCGCCAGCAGCAGCGCCACGCCGAACTGGTCGCCGTCGAGGACGGCCAGGCGGAGAAGGGCGACATCGTCATCATCGATTTCGAAGGGTTCATCGGTGGCGAACCGTTCGAAGGCGGCCGCGGCGAGCGCCACTCGCTCGAGCTCGGCTCCGGCACGTTCATCCCGGGCTTCGAGGATCAGATCGTCGGCATGCACATCGGCGATTACAAGGACATCGAAGTGACGTTCCCCGAGGACTATCATGCGGATGAGCTGAAGGGCAAGCCGGCGGTTTTCAAGGTGAAGCTGCACGAGATCAAGCGGAAGAATCTGCCGGCGCTGGACGATGAATTCGCGAAGGATGTCAGCGAATTCGATACGCTGGAGGAATACAAACAGGATCTCGCGGCCAGACTGAAGGAACGGAAGGCGAAGGAAGCCGAGAACGCGCGCGAGGCGGCCGCCATCGAGAAGGCGTCGGCCAATGCGGAAGTCGACATTCCGGAAGCGATGATCCGTTCGGAGATCGACTACATGCTGCGCGATTTCGAGAACCGCCTGCGGATGCAGGGGATGACGCTCGAGCTGTACTACCGCTTCTCCGGGCAGGACGAAGCGAAGCTCCGCGAGCAGATGAGGGGCGACGCCGAGAAGCGGGTCCGCAACAACCTCGTGCTCGAAGCGATCGCGAAGGCGGAGAACATCGCCGTCTCGGAAGAGGAAGTGGGCGAGGAGCTGGAGCGGCTGTCCGGCCTGTACAACCGTCCGGCGGACGAGCTCCGCGAACTGTTCGAGCGGAACGGCAGCCTGGACAGCCTGAAGGAAGATCTGGTCCTGCGCAAGACGGTCAAGTTCCTGATCGACAACAGCAAAGAGGCTTCCACGGTCGCCTGAGACCGGGAATTTCGGCATGAGAGTAAGGCACGTACTTAACAGGCACGTGCCTTATTTCTCCATCTTCACCCGCAGCCGGGCGGTGCACGCCGCGCCGCCTGGCGCATACATATAGGTAAACGATGGGCCGGAGCCCGAACGGCGGCGGCATCCGCTTCCGCCGGGTATGACATTGCGCCGCAGACATGGTACAATAGGTTTCAAAGTCGAAAACGAAAAGAGGTGGGTCGCATGAATCTGGTGCCAATCGTAGTGGAACAAAGCAGCCGCGGCGAGCGATCCTACGATATCTACTCCCGGCTCCTGAAGGACCGGATCATTTTTCTGGGCAGCCCGATCGACGACGATGTGGCCAATCTCGTCATCGCCCAGTTGCTGTTCCTTGCGGCCGAAGATCCGGAGAAGGACATCCATCTGTACATCAACTCCCCCGGCGGTTCCGTGACGGCCGGGCTCGGCATATATGACACGATGCAGTACATCAAGCCGGACGTCTCGACGATCTGCGTCGGCATGGCGGCCAGCATGGGCTCGCTGCTGCTCGCGGCGGGCGCCAAGGGCAAGCGCTACGCGCTGCCGAACAGCGAAGTGATGATCCACCAGCCGCTCGGCGGCGTGCGCGGGCAGGCGGCGGACATCAAGATTCATGCCGACTGGATCCTGAAGACGAAGCACAAGCTGAACCAGATCTACGTGGAGCGTACCGGACAGCCCTATGAGAGAATCGAACGCGACACGGACCGCGACTTCTTCATGAGCGCGGAAGAGGCGCTCGCTTACGGATTGATCGACAAGGTCATCACCCGGCCCGAAGCCGCAGGCGCGTGACGCATGACGAAGGGGAGATAGCCGAAATGTTCAAATTCAATGACGAGAAGGGCCAGCTCAAGTGCTCCTTCTGCGGCAAGTCGCAGGATCAGGTGCGCAAACTGGTTGCCGGTCCGGGCGTCTATATATGCGATGAATGCATCGAGCTCTGCACGGAGATCGTGGAAGAGGAGCTCGGATCGGAAGAGGAAGTGGATCTGAAGGACATCCCGAAGCCGAAAGATATCCGGGCGATTCTGGACCAGTATGTCATCGGCCAGGACCAGGCGAAGAAATCGCTCTCCGTGGCCGTCTACAACCACTACAAGCGGATCAATTCGCAGAGCAAGCACGAGGACGTGGAACTGCAGAAGAGCAACATCCTGCTCGTCGGACCGACCGGTTCCGGCAAGACGCTGCTCGCCCAGACGATGGCGAAGATCCTGAACGTGCCGTTCGCGATCGCCGACGCCACGTCCCTGACGGAAGCGGGCTATGTCGGCGAAGACGTCGAGAACATCCTGCTGAAACTGATCCAGGCCGCGGATTACGACGTGGAGAAGGCGGAACGCGGCATCATCTACATCGACGAAATCGACAAGATCGCGCGCAAGTCGGAGAATCCGTCCATCACCCGCGACGTGTCGGGCGAAGGCGTGCAGCAGGCGCTGCTCAAGATTCTCGAGGGCACGGTCGCGTCGGTGCCGCCGCAAGGCGGACGCAAGCATCCGCACCAGGAGTTCATCCAGATCGACACGACGAACATCCTGTTCATCTGCGGCGGCGCCTTCGACGGGCTGGAGCAGATCATCAAGCGCCGGATCGGCAAGAAGGTCATCGGCTTCACCGCCGGCGGCGAGAACGCGAAGGATCTGAAGCCGGGCGAATACCTGAAGCTTGTGCAGCCGGAAGACCTGATCAAGTACGGTCTCATTCCGGAATTCGTCGGCCGTCTGCCGGTCATCGCTTCGCTCGAGCCGCTTGACGAGCAGGCGCTCATCCGCATCCTGTCCGAGCCGAAGAACGCGCTGGTGAAGCAGTACCAGAAGCTGCTCGAGATGGACAACGTGAAGCTCGACTTCGAACCGGCGGCGCTCGAGGCGATCGCGAAGGAAGCGATCAAGCGGAACACGGGCGCGCGCGGCCTCAGGGCGATCATCGAGGACATCATGCTCGACGTCATGTACGAGGTGCCGTCCCGCGACGACGTCACGAGCTGCATGATCACCGAGCAGGTCGTACGGGAGAAAGTGATGCCCGAGCTGACCACGAAGAAGGGCAAGAAGAAAGAAGAAAGCGCCTGAACCGGGCGCTTGAGCTTGCGACCACCTCTGCCGCGGGGGAGCGTCCCCCGCGGCTCGGGTGGCATTTGACGTTCTATGGGGAGAGAAGGTCATGTATCATCGGAAAGACACCGTCCCGGTCCGGGTCGGCAACCTCGTGATCGGCGGCAGCGACGAAGTGACGATCCAGAGCATGTGCACGACGAAGACCGCCGACGTCGAGGCGACCGTCGCCCAGATTCATCGCCTGGAAGAGGCGGGCTGCCAGCTCGTGCGCGTGACCGTCAACAACCGGGAAGCGGCGGAGGCGATCCGGGAGATCAAGAAGCGGATCCATATCCCGCTCGTGGCGGACATCCATTTCGATTACCGGCTGGCGCTGGCCGCGATCGAGAACGGCATCGACAAGGTGCGGATCAACCCCGGCAACATCGGCCGCCGCGAGAAGGTCGAAGCCGTCGTCAAGGCGTGCAAGGAGCGGGGCATCCCGATCCGGATCGGCGTCAACGCGGGTTCGCTCGAGCATCATCTGCTGGAGAAATACGGCTATCCGACGCCGGAGGCGATGGTCGAGAGCGCGCTCTACCACATCGGCATCCTGGAGGAGCTGGATTTCCATGACATCATCGTCTCTCTGAAGGCGTCCGATGTGCCGATGGCGATCGCCGCGTACAAGATGGCGGCGGAGAAGATCCGCTACCCGCTTCATCTCGGCATCACGGAGGCCGGCACGCTGTTCTCCGGCACGGTCAAGAGCGCGGCCGGCATCGGCGCGCTGCTCGCGATGGGCATCGGCAACACGGTGCGCATCAGCCTGAGCGCCGATCCGGTGGAAGAGGTGAAGGTGGCCCGCGAGCTGCTGAAGGCGTTCGGCCTGATCTCGAACGCGGCGACGCTCGTCTCCTGCCCGACCTGCGGACGGCTGGACATCGACCTGTTCTCGATCGCCAATGAGGTGGAGGCCTACATCGCCAACATCAAGGTGCCGATCAAGGTGTCGGTGCTCGGCTGCGCGGTGAACGGTCCCGGGGAGGCCCGGGAAGCCGACATCGGCATTGCCGGCGCCCGCGGCGAAGGGCTGCTGTTCCGCTACGGCGAGATGATCCGCAAGGTGCCGGAGGCGGAGCTTGTGAACGAACTGAAGAAGGAAATCGACGAGATCGTGCGCATCTACAACGAGACCGGGGAAATTCCCGGACGGAAGCGGCACGCCGGCAGTCCGGCTGCCAAAATTTGATCTCCCGTATCATGTCCGGCAAACAGGCAATACTTACAAGTATTGATCCTGATTGCCGGATTTTTTTTGCGGGAGGAGCGAATCGCATGAATTTGAGTGTCGCGCTGCTGTTGATCCAGGTGTTTTTCGCCGTGGTGATCGGACTGTACTTCTGGAACCTGCTGCGGACGCAGCGTACGAACAAGACGGCCGTGGACCGGGAATCGCGCAAGGAGATGGAGAAGCTGCGCCGGCTCCGCTCGATCTCGCTGACGAAGCCGCTCGCCGAGAAGACGCGGCCGCAGACGATGGACGACATCGTCGGGCAGCACGAGGGGCTGCGCGCGCTCAAGGCGGCGCTCTGCAGCTCCAATCCGCAGCATGTCATCATCTACGGCCCGCCGGGCGTCGGGAAGACGGCGGCCGCCCGCGTCGTGCTCGAGGAGGCGAAGAAAAACCCGGCTTCGCCGTTCCGCCATGACGCGAAGTTCCTCGAGATCGACGCGACGACCGCCCGCTTCGACGAGCGCGGCATCGCCGATCCGCTGATCGGCTCGGTGCACGATCCGATCTACCAGGGCGCCGGCGCGCTCGGCGTCGCCGGCATCCCGCAGCCGAAGCCGGGCGCCGTCACGAAGGCGCACGGCGGCGTGCTGTTCATCGACGAGATCGGGGAGCTCCATCCGATCCAGATGAACAAGCTGCTGAAGGTGCTCGAAGACCGGAAGGTGTTCCTCGAGAGCGCCTACTACCATTCGGAAGACCCGAACATCCCGCAGTACATCCACGACATCTTCCAGAACGGCCTGCCCGCCGATTTCCGGCTCGTCGGCGCGACGACGCGCTCGCCGCAGGAGATCGCGCCCGCGCTCCGGTCCCGGTGCATGGAGATCTATTTCCGCCCGCTGCTGCCGGACGAGATCGCGGAGATCGCCGAGGACGCGATGCGCAAGATCGGACTGCCGTATGCGACCGACGCGGTGAAGGCCGTCACGAAATACGCGACGAACGGCCGCGAGGCGGTCAACATGGTGCAGCTCGCGGCGGGGCTCGTGATGTCCGAGCGGCGCGAGCGGATCGAGGCGGCCGACATCGAGTGGGTGGCAAACTCCAGCCAGCTTCCGCCGCGCCCCGAGCGCAAGGTGCCGCCGGAGCCGCAGGTCGGCTATGTGAACGGCCTGGCCGTCTACGGCCCGAACATGGGGACGCTGCTCGAGATCGAGGTCAGCGCGATCCCGGTCCGCACGGGCAAGGGCTCGTTCACAATCACGGGCGTCGTCGAGGAGGAGGAACTGGGCGGCGGCTCGCGGACGCTGCGCCGGAAGAGCATGGCGAGGGGGTCTGTCGAGAATGTGCTGACCGTGCTGCGGCGCTTCGGTTTCCAGCCGCACCGGTACGACCTGCACATCAACTTCCCGGGCGGCACGCCGATCGACGGGCCGTCGGCGGGGATCGCGATGATGACCGCGATCGCCTCGGCCATCACGGGACGGGCCGTCGACAACCGGCTCGCGATGACCGGCGAGATCGGCATCCACGGCAACGTGAAGCCGGTCGGCGGCGTGCTCGCGAAGGTGGAGGCCGCGTTCCAGGCCGGCGCCCGCACGGTCGTCATCCCGAAGGACAACTGGCAGGACTTCTTCGGCCGGTTCGACGGGCTCAACGTCATTCCGGTCAGCCACGCGGACGAAGTGCTCCGGATCGCGTTCCCCGGCCTCGAGCTGCGCCGTGCCGACCTCGAAACCGGCTCGCCGGCCGAACGGTTTGCCGTGCCGGAGGTGTCGTATTTGCAGGCCGATTCGGCGGAATGCTAAAATAGATCGTATATACCGCCGGACAGCCGCCTTACTCGGCGCGGCCGGCGGGCTGTGCAATCGTTGAGGGAGGTGCTGGCGTGGTACCGGGCAAATGGAAAGGACGGCGCCTGCCCTTGCTGCCGCTCAGGGGACTGCTCGTTTATCCGAGCATGGTGCTTCACCTCGATGTCGGCAGGGAAAAATCGGTGCGGGCGCTGGAGCGCTGCATGGTCGGCGACAACACGATCCTGCTCTGTTCCCAGGCGGAGTCGGGCATCGAGGAACCGACGCAGGACGACATTTACCGTGTCGGCACCATTGCGCGGGTGCGGCAGATGCTCAAGCTGCCGAACGGCACGATCCGCGTGCTGGTGGAAGGCTTGACGCGAGCCGAAATAACGGAGTACGTCCCGAATGACCAGTTCTACGAAGTCATCGTGAAGGAGCTGCCCGAGCGGCAGGCGGCCGATCCCGAGATCGACGCCCTCATGCGCACGGTGCTCAGCCAATTCGAACACTATATCAACCTGTCGAAGAAAGTGACGCCGGAGACGCTGGCGGCGGTGGGCGACATCGACGAGCCGGGCCGGCTCGCGGACGTCATCGCCAGCCATCTGTCGCTGAAGATCAAGGACAAACAGGACATCCTCGAGACGATCGACGTGCGCGAGCGGCTCGAGAAGATTCTCGATCTGCTGAACAACGAGCGCGAAGTGCTGGAGCTCGAGCGCAAGATCAGCCAGCGCGTCAAGAAGCAGATGGAGAAGACGCAGAAGGAATACTACCTGCGCGAGCAGATGAAGGCGATCCAGAAGGAGCTCGGCGACAAGGAAGGACGGGCGGGCGAGGTCGAGGAGCTGCGCGCCCAGCTCGAGGAAGCCGACGTGCCGGACAATGTGCGCGAGCGGATCGCGAAGGAGATTGACCGGCTCGAGCGGATGCCGACGTCGTCGGCCGAGGCGGGCGTCATCCGCAACTACATCGACTGGCTGCTCGCGCTGCCGTGGCGGAAGCGCACCGAGGACGACCTCGACATCGCCAAGGCCGAGGCGGTGCTGAACGAGGACCATTACGGCCTCGAGAAGCCGAAGGAGCGCGTGCTCGAGTACCTCGCCGTGCAGAAGCTGGTCAACCGCCTGAAGGGGCCGATCCTGTGCCTCGTCGGGCCGCCGGGCGTCGGCAAGACGTCGATCGCGCGGTCGATCGCCAGGTCGCTCGGCCGCCAATTCGTCCGCATTTCACTCGGCGGTGTGCGGGATGAGGCGGAGATCCGCGGCCACCGCAGAACTTATGTCGGCGCCATGCCGGGACGCATCATCCAGGGAATGAAGACGGCGGGAACGGCCAATCCGGTCTTCCTGCTGGACGAGATCGACAAGATGGCGATGGACTTCCGCGGCGATCCGGCTGCGGCGCTGCTCGAAGTCCTCGATCCGGAGCAGAACAGCACGTTCAGCGACCATTACATCGAGCTGCCGTTCGACCTGTCGAGCGTCATGTTCGTAACGACGGCGAACGCGGTGCACAACATTCCGCGCCCGCTGCTCGACCGGATGGAAGTGCTGTACATTCCGGGCTACACCGAACTGGAGAAAAAGGAGATCGCGGAGCGCTACCTGCTGCCGAAACAGAAGCGCGACCACGGCCTGAGGGAGGACCAGCTCGCCGTCGAACCGGACGCGCTGCAGGCGCTGATCCGGGAATACACGCGCGAATCGGGCGTGCGCGGCCTCGAGCAGCAGATCGCCGCGATCTGCCGGAAGACGGCGAAGGAGATCGTCACCGATCCGGAGCGCGGCACGATCGTCGTCGACCGGAAGCGGCTCGAGGAGTGGCTCGGACCGGCCAAGTTCCGTTACGGGCTCGCCGAACAGGAGGACCAGGTCGGCGCCGCGACGGGCCTCGCCTGGACCGAGGTCGGCGGCGACACGCTCATGATCGAAGTGACCGTCATGCCCGGCAGCGGCAAGCTGACGCTGACCGGCAAGCTGGGCGACGTCATGAAGGAATCGGCGCAGGCCGCATTCAGCTATACGCGGTCCAAGGCGGTCGAGTTCGGCATCGAGCCGGATTTCCACGAGAAGAACGACATCCACATCCACGTGCCGGAAGGCGCGATACCGAAGGACGGTCCGTCCGCGGGCATCACGATGGCGACCGCGCTCATCTCCGCGCTGACGGGACGCCCCGTCTCGAAGGAAGTCGCGATGACCGGGGAAATCACGCTGCGCGGCCGGGTGCTGCCGATCGGCGGGCTGAAGGAAAAGTCGCTCGCCGCCCACCGCGCCGGCATCCGGAAGGTGCTCGTGCCGAAGGACAACGCGCGCGATCTGCAGGATGTGCCGGAGTGCATCCGCGAGGAGCTGGAATTCGTCACGGTGTCGCACATGGACGAGGTGCTCGCTCACGCCCTGGTCGGCGGATTGCCGCCCGTCCACGTGCTGCAGTCCGGCGCCGGCGGCGAGGAAGCCCGGCTTGACATCCACTGATCACCCTCCGCGGGGAAATCGTGAGGCTACGGGAGAACGGACAGGAGCCATGAAGATCGTCAGCACCGAATTCGTGATCGGCGCAATGCGCCCCGAACAGCTTCCGGAAGACGGCCTGCCGGAAATTGCCCTGGCGGGCCGCTCCAATGTCGGCAAATCGTCGCTCATCAACCGGATGATCGAGCGGAAGAATCTGGCCCGAACGAGCTCGCAGCCCGGCAAGACGCGACAACTGAATTTCTACCGGGTGAACGGCGCGCTCTACTTCGTCGATTTTCCGGGCTACGGCTATGCGAAAGTCTCGAAGGCGGAACGGGCGAAATGGGGCCGGTTCATCGAATCGTACATCCGCGAGCGGAAGCAGCTCAAGCTGCAACTGCTCATCGTCGACCTCCGGCATCCGCCCACGGAGGACGATCGGCTCATGTACGATTGGCTGCGCCATTTCGGCATTCCGACCTGCGTCGTCGCGACGAAGGCGGACAAGGTGCCGCGCACGAAGCGGCTCCGGCATCTGCGCGCCGTCCGCGAGACGCTCGGCCTGGACGACGCCGTTCCGCTTGTCATGTTCTCCTCGGAGACGGGCGAAGGGCGGGACGAGCTGTGGAAAATCGTCGAGACGGCAATTGCCGGATGAGGCCGCAAGCCCGACAACTTGCGGTACAATTCAGAGGATACCGTGCAAAATGCCAGACAGCTTGCGATATACGCCGGAATTTCTCGGGAAATTGCGCGATAATCGCGACCGGGGCGGAAGACGCCCGGGGCGAAGATCGCTTATAATGGAATCAGGCAGAAAGCCGCGATTTGCGGCGCAAGCTTAAGAATTGAGGAGATTTTATATGGCAAAACGGCTGGCCACAGAGTATGTGAACGCCCGTCTGCAGCTTACGGCTGACGATCTGGACCGGTTCGTCCGATTCGTGGGCGGCCAGAACATCCGCATCCGGGTGCGGGTGGTCGGCCGCGGCAACCAGGAAATGGCGCTGGTGGACGAAGCGAGCGGCGAGGAAGTCAGCCTGACGTTCGAACAGCGCGGTGACCGGTTTGTCTGTGAGCTGTCCTGCCGGTTGGTCCATCCGAAGCTGACCAATGCCATGAGAAAAGCCGTCGCGGCGTTCCGCGGCGATGCCGTTGTCAATCGCATTTATCAGGGATTTACAATGACGTATTACTACAAGCGCGGCGCCGTCCACAAGATCGTGGAGCACGGCAGGGACGGCGTGCGGGTCGTGTTCGAGCGGCGGGATACGCTCGGCGAGCTGGAATCGCTGTACGTGAGCCGCCGGGTGGAATTGGAGATCGAGCGCATCCAGGACGCGATCGACGAGCTGCTCGATCTGCGCAACCAATGCACCTCGCCGGACGAGAAGCGGGCCGTCGACGAGCGGCTGCGCCGGTACACGAAGCAACTGTTCATCCTGGAAGCGGAATAAGCGGCAAGGCGGGCCGCCGGTTTTCAGCCGGCGGCCTTTTTTTCGTCGCCCGAGATCCCTTGTCCGGCGCGGGATTCCGGCGATTTCACACGTTTGAAAAAAAGGGTTGCATTTCTCGGCGGAAGATGTTATTTTAATCATCGTTGAATTCAATATAGGAACCAGGATTCACTCAGGACATGTTATGTTGCGAGAGAATGATTCCCTCGGGTAGTGAATGACGTAGGTCCTAGCGGATGAAATTTGCTTCACATTTTATTCCTAGGAAGGGGGAACCGAAAGTGGAGTACTCAACTTTCGGAAGACACGTG
>JGI25328J35697_1001917_pt1 | contig 13550 bp, 14 predicted proteins | sample HigsolmetaAR203D_FD_35697 | JGI IMG/M metagenome (IMG submission 35697)
GCCGTTTCGGATTCCATGCCGCGAAACTCCGCGAGATAACTGCTCGCCCACAATCCCGCGGTCGTTTCCATCGCGCAGTAGCCGAAAAAGGCGAGCAGCACGAACTTGACGCCCTTTATGTTCAGCGCCTGGAGCAGGGTCAGCGAAGCCGCCGGCGTGTTGGCGCCGGTCGCGGCTTTGGCGGCCGTATTTTTCTTTTTCCAAAGCGGAAGGCTGACAAAAAGAAACGCGGCCAGCGCGATCTGAATGACCGCGACCGAAAGGTAACCGCTCTGCCACCCCCAACCGCTGGTCAGGCTGTATCCCATAATGTACGGACTGACCGCCGCGCCGATGCCCCAGCAGCAGTGCAGCCAGCTCATATGCCGGGAAGCGTAATGCAACGCGACGTAGTTGTTCAGCGCGGCATCGACGCCGCCCGCGCCGAGCCCGTACGGAACGGCCCAAAGACAGAGCAGGGCAAAAGAATCGGAAACGGAAAACCCGTACAGCGCCGCCGCCGTCATCATCACGCTGATGGCGGTGACCGGCCCCGCTCCGAGTTTTCTCGTGACCTTGTCGGACATCAAGCTGGAGACAATCGTACCGCCGGCGATGATCATGGAGACAATGCCGGCGTAAGACATCGGCACGCCAAGTTCTCCGTACATGACCGGCCATCCCGAACCGAGCAGCGAATCCGGCAGTCCGAGGCTGATGAAAGCAACATAGATGATGACAAGCAGTAGCGAATACACGCAGCATCCTCCGGTCTTCATTCACTGTGAAGCGGCATACGTCGCGGCCTTGCGTTTCATCGCATGCGCAAACACGCGCAAAAGCGAATGGCGGCTTGCCATGCGCTTGCAAGTGCATGAGCAATGGCGGTCTGCCGAGCACCAAACGGCCGTTTGCCGCCATCCTGGCCGCCGAACCTTTTCTATCGTTTCATTTGCGCGAACCGTTCGCCGCTATGATCCTATCTCCTGCGGAACGGACTTGTCTTGCCCGAATGCCGGCGGAGAGGGAGCGCGAACTTCTACCAACGCGCATTGCTATAAATATACCACGCGGCTGACAAAAAGCCAAAAAAGATTCGCGCCGCGGGCCAAGTCCCCAAATAAACGCTCCGAACTGTTCAACGGAAAGCACAACCAAAACAACTCGCTGAAACGCTCGACAGATAGCATACCAAAAAAACGCTCCGAACCGATGCCGGAGCATCGAGGCTTGCGTGGCGCTTCTTAACCGCGGCACACGGCACACTAGCCGCTACACTTCCCGGTCACACTTCCCAGTTACACTTCCCTATTACACTTCCCTGTCACATTTTCCGGCAAAGTTTCACGAATACGCCTGTCTATGAACATAATCAGAGCTTTTATTGCCATACATATTTATCATGGGAATTTCGGGAGGTGGTCGTATGTCGAACGAATTTGTCGTTCGTTCATTGGACGAAATCCGGTTTTGGTCGCGCATCATGAAGGAGCATTCCCTTTTTTTAAGACTCGGTTTCCGGTGTGAAGATACGCAGCTGATCCGTGAAGCCAACCATTTTTATGCGACGTTTGAAGCCATCGAAAACCGGGCGCATTCGTTGGATGCGGGGACGGATCCCCAGACCATCCAGCGCTTTAACGCGGAGGTTCATACCGCCGCATCCCACATTTGGGCGTTCAAAAGAAAGGTTCTCGGATTGATTTTGCAATGCCGGCTCCCGGGAGCGAATCTCTTTCCCTTGCTGGTGGATCACGTCAGCAGGGAAGCCTTCTACTTCCGAAATCGATTGGAACAGCTGAACACCGGAAGATTGGACCCTCTGCCCGACGCCATTATCAATGAAAACGTATTTTTCCTGCGAATCATGGCGGACCATGCGAAATTTATCGGTCATTTGCTCGATCCATCCGAGCGCAAACTGGTCGATATGGCGCGGGAATTCAGCGAAGATTTCGACAAGCTTTTGTTCCAGGCCGTTGACCTGGATTCCATGCGCCCGCAATCGCAAACCGTGCCGCTGCTTCAACAATTTTTGGACCAAAACCGGGTTTCCGTCAAATCGCTGCGCGATTTTAAGAAAACGGCCCGCGAATTGATTGAAGCCTGCCGAATCAAAAGCATTATCCATCCGCTGCTCGCCGATCACGTTTTCCGTGAAGCCGAACGATTTTTGACCATCATCGACATGTTCGAAAACGCGCTGACGGGAAAGTCCGTTCCGCAAAAGAAATAAGCTGGTTGGAAAAGATGCGACGGCATGGCGCATCTTTTTTTTTGCGCGGAAAAGCAGGTAGCGCGTTGAAAGTCCCGAGCGAACCATTAATTTTCCCTTTTAGGAAATTTCCCTTGACGGAAATTTCCTTTTGGTGTAAATTAGAGGACATGAAGCGCATTCGTTCCATCAGGGGGTGATTCCAACGTGACGTATGCAACGCTCAGTGCGCTCGCTGAGCCCACCCGGTTCAACATCGTCGAGCTGTTGCGGGACTTCGGCGCGATGACGGTCGGCGAAATCGCCGAGCGGCTCAAGCTGCGGATGCCGCAAACGTCCAAACATCTGCATGTTCTTGCCGAAGCCGGCATCGTCGAAGTGAAGGTGGATGCCAATCGCCGCATTTACTCGCTTTGTCCCACCCCGTTCGTCGAGATGAATCGCTGGCTGGAGACGTTCACCAAGATCAAGGAAGAGCAGTTCGACCGTTTCGAGGAATTGTTGAAGAAAGCGCAGGAAAACGAACATCACGATCCGTAAAAACATCCGAAAAAATCAAAAGTAAAGGAGAAATCCCCCATGTCCAAATTGAGTGTAACTGCCGAACCCGGCAAACAGGAAATCGTCCTCACGCGCGTTTTCGACGCTCCCCGCGAGCTCGTGTTTCGCACCTACACGGACCCCGCCACGATCGGCGAATGGTGGGGACCGCGCAGCATGACGACGACGGTGGATCGGATGGAAGTGAAAAAAGGCGGCGTATGGCGCTTCGTCCAGCGCGAAAGCGACGGCACGGAACATGCGCATAACGGCGTTTACCACGAAGTGTCCGCTCCCGAGCGGCTTGTCAACACGTACGAATACGAAGGATTTCCCGGATCGGTCGGGCTTGTGACGACAACGTTCGAGGAACTGCCGGACGGCCGGACGAAGTTTACCGAAGTGACGCTCTACCCTTCCTTGGAAGCGCGCGACGGCGTGCTGCAGTCCGGCATGGCGGAAGGCGCGGGGGAACTGTTCGATCGGCTGGAAGAGTTCATGGCCAAACTGCAATCCTGATCGATGGTGAAAATGGGATGAGGACAAAATGGCGGTTTCATCCTTTCTCCAGCGCTATTGTACCGTTGATCGGCAGGGAATCCGTGTTGAAGCAAAGCCGGCTGCCGGTCGGCACGTCCCGGACATAAATGGCGAAAACCCGGAAATAAAAGGATCAACGGCGGGGCCGTTCCCGTCCGTTGATCCTTGCATCTCATTCTACCGCTTCTATATACATGTAGAGACATGCAGGATCACAAATCCCCGCATGCCTCTCATGCTTCAAAACTATTGCTTCAATCTGCCGAGCCTCCACTCCCGTTCCCGGAATTTCCATGTCTCGATTTCAAATTGGTTTCGCTCCGCGGCGTGGTTTGTTGTAGGATTGTTGAAGGGGGTTGGGCAACTTCATCACCTAACGAATGAATTGGATGTTATCCTGACACATCGTGCCACCGCCGATATCTTTCCTTATTTTCCAGTATTCGACATATGATTTTTTAGTCCTTCTTTCCTATTCCTATTGAGTCTATTTTTCCAGTTATCGAATTAGTGTATAATGTATGTGTATAATGTATATCGAAAAGCACATGCATTTCATGGAATCGAGGCGAATCTCCGTGAAAAGAAAACAGATCTATTTGACCGAACAGATGGACCGCAAACTGTCCGAAATCGCCGCTTCCCGAGGCGTTCCCCAGTCCGAAGTCATTCGTGAAGGATTGGAATTGTATTTGCAGTCGGTGGAAAGCATGGACAAGGATTGGGATGACTTGATTCAAAAGATGAAGGAGTCTCCATTGCAAAATCTGAATTGGAGCAGAGACGAGCTTTATGCGGAACGTGTACGGAGGACGTCCAATGAACAATAGCAAAATTCTGGTCGACACGAATATTTTGATCTATGCATGGGACAAAAGTAACGCCGCCAAACACGAGAAGGCGGTTGATTTGTTCGCATCTTTCCGAGGTCAACTGCACCTGTCCGTTCAAGTTCTGTCGGAATTTGCCGCTGTGATGATCAAGCACCGGTGTGATTCGGGATGGCTCTCGGACACGATTCGTCATCTGAAAAAGGTCTTGCCCGTCCTTCCGGTGAAAGATTCGGATGTGATAGAGGCGGTCCGGGCGGTGCATCAATACAAGATGAATTATTGGGATGCGCAAATTTGGGCCGTCGCGCGATCCAACCACATCCCTTCCATATTTACCGAAGACGGACCCAACGGCCAAACGATTGAAGGCGTAACGTATATCAACCCGCTGGCATAACACCATTGGACACGGTGTACAGTCCAAAGCGACAATACAACGATTCCCCTATATTCCGTCGTCGGATTATAAGGTAAACATTACGGATTCAGGACTTTGTTATAGATGTTCGATGATCTTTTTTGCAACTCTCCATGAACACTCGAATGAACCTGGCGGATAAGTCCAGCCAAAACCATCATGCCTGTAACGCGGAAAAATATGCAGGTGGAAATGCCCGAAATCGCAAAATTCCCCGCCGTTTTGCATCATGCCGTATCCATCCGATTTATAGATTTGCATCAAGGCAGATACCACTTTTTGAGACAATGCCATCATGTCATTAAGTATAGACAAAGGGATTTGATCAATTGAGGGTCGATGGATTTTCGGCACAATGAGCACATGACCTTCATGAATCGGATCATGATCCAAAAAAGACACCATCGTATCCGACTCATATATTCGATAGCATTCCTGCTCTTTGTTTATGATTTTGCAAAATACGCATTCATTCATGGATTTACCTCAATTGAATATTTGATCTCCGTTCCACGGCCATATATTTTTCCAGCATAAAACCAATCTAATTTTTCCTGGAGCAAATGACGCGATGTCCGGCGCTGCCGGGGTCATCGATTTCATGGATGATCACCCGGCAGTTCTCCTCGGCCAATATGCTTTCATATTGCTCCGCGGATAACGAACTGTAGTAGAATGTTTTGCCGAACATCTCGGATACGAGTTCACCATAGTCCCCGCCTGCCGTAAAGAGAAACACCCCGTCGGTATCCAGCCATCCGACGATTTTGCGAATGACTTCCTCTTGCCTGGCCAGGGGAAGATGAAAGAGCGAGTCCCAGGCGAACACTCCCTCAAACTTTATGTCAAATCGGGTCGTGACAATATCCCCAATCATAAAATCGGCATTCGGAACATTCTCTCTCGCTTTTTCAATCATGGTCGAGGAAATGTCCAGTCCGACGACCCGTGCCCCGGATGATGCCAACCGGCGGGTTAGCGGGATGCCCGTGCCGCAGCCGATATCCAATACCGTGCATGATTCGGGCCGTTTGAAATGGGAAACAAGCAAGCGCAAAAACTTGTCGGCATAATCCACGCCGATCGTCAAAGACCTTTTTTGTTCAAAAATATGCGCGATCTCATTATAGCGCCTGCCGATTTCGTCAGGTGTAATCGGATCCACGATATATACGGCCCCCTTAACGTCCCTTCGACAACAGCTGCACACACCTTGCAAGCACTATCCGTCCCCGCGGCAGCGCAACGACATTTGTCGCGGCAATCCGTTTCCTACAATATCGTCACGTGACCGGCACATGGCGCAGCTTATCCGGATTGACGACGACGTAAACGTCCGCGATGCGGCCGTTCTCCATGCGAAAGGAAGTGACGGCGATCGTTTGCCCCTGCGTCCGCACGACGATACCGGGCTGGCCGTTGACTTCGGTCAGGCGGTAATCCAAAGGCGGAAATTTGGCAGGCAGCAACGCGAGAAACGTGGCGATGCGCCGGCTTCCGACCACCGCGCTCGGAGGTGCGAGCACTTTGCCTCCGCTGTCCATCATGAGCGTCGCGTCCGCCGTCAGCGTATTCATCAGCTGGTCGACATCGGCGTTGGCCAACGCGCGCACAAACTGCTCGACCAGCCGGGCCGGAGCGGCCGAGGCGGCCGAAGCCGGAGGCGATCCTTCCGCCGCCGCGGACGCCCGGCTGCCGAGGCTGCGCTTGGCGCGGTGGTAAATTTGCCGGCAGTTGACGCTGCTCTTGCCGACGATGTCGGCGATTTCGTCGTAATCGTACTGCAGCGCCTCGCGCAGCAGAAACACGGCCCGCTCCACGTAAGAGAGCTGTTGCAGCAAGAGCATGTAGGCCGTGGCGAGCGATTCCTTGTGCACATAGGACTGAAGCGGATCGTTCTCCTCCCCGACGCTGCCGGCCTCTCCGACAAGCGGTTCGGGCAGCCACGGTCCCGGATACAGCTCCCGCTTGTTCGCGGAAGAACGCAAATGGTCGAGACAGCGGTTGGTCACGATTTTGCACAAATACGCCCGAATGTTGCCGACGTGTTCCCATCCCGTCTTGCGCAGCGCCAAAAACGATTCGTGAACAATATCTTCGGCATCCATCACGCTTCCCAGCATCCGGTAAGCCAGCGAGAACAAGAGCGGCTTGTAGGTGCTGTACAGCGATTCGGGAAAATCTTCGTTGTTCGACACAGCCATCGCCACACTTTCCAAAAACAGGTTGATATAGTTGATTCTGCACCGGCCGCTCATCTTCCTGCCGGACCACGCATGATCACGCTTCAATGGAACGAACCGTTTGCCATCCGCAGATCTTCCAACAGCCGCCGCGCCGCCCGTCTCCCGCTCGCCGCCGCCGCATCGACGAGCAGTTCCCCGTGACTAACCCAATCTCCCGCGATGTAAAGCCCGCGAATTTCCGGCACGGCCGGCCCGGGCGTACGGTCGTGGCGGCCGGTGTGAATGTAGTCGAAAACGGCCGTCATATTCGGCAAATACTGCCGGGCGACGACTTCTTTCCGCCAGCCTGGCTGAATGATGTCCATCGCGCGTTCCAACATCTCCTCGTCCTTTTTCGGATCCTTCTCCCCGACAGCGTGGTATTTGACCGCGTGAACCACCCACCCGTCCCGCGCCAACGAAGGTGTCGGCAAGGAATGGTTGGAAAAAAACACCGGTTCGTCGATGCCCAACACCACTTTGTTGCGGGGGGCCGGGAGACGCTTGAGGCACAGGTCCAGGCAGGCGACCGTGACCGGTCTCGCCTGTTCTTTCCAGATCCGCAGCGAAGTTCGGCCGGCATCCTGCACGAGGCGGAACGTTTCCGCCGGCGGCACGGCGGCGATGACCCGCCCGATTTCCCATTCCGCTCCGTCGGTCAGGCGCAGCTTGCGGACTTCACCGTCATGCTCGATGGCGGCGACGCCGGCCGAAGGCATCAGCTGCGCTCCCTCGCGAATCGCTCTTTCCTTTAGCTGATCGACGATCGACTGCCAGCCGCCTTCCACATAGAGCACCCCGTTCGGGCGCAGAGAACGGCGCGCCTGCGCGAGCGCCGGCCCGGCGCACTGCGTGTCGGGGGCGTGGGTAAAGGTGCTGGTGCGAATCAGCGAGTACAACAAATTTCGCGCCATCGGCTCGCGAATGTGCTGTTCGATCCACGACCTGACGTTGACGCCGGCGATATCGTCCGCAGCGGGATCGATTTGCATCAGTTTCGCTACCATCCTCATCAGTTCGATTCTCCCGGACCAAGTAAAGTTGCGGTTAAAAATGAATCGCGGCAGCGAAACCACATTGTTGTTCCAGAGTACGGATACGAACATGGACGGGCTGCCGCCCTTCAGCCTAACCCCCAGTTCCCGGAAAATCCGGTCCGCCGCCCCGCCGCGGTACAAGGCGTGACCGCCCATGTTGAACAATGCGCCGTTTTTTTCGATGGTCATCGCCCGGCCTCCGAACTTCTCCGCCTTCTCCAGCACGACGACCCGCTTCCCCGCTTTGGCCAGATCGCAGGCTGCGACCAATCCCGCAATACCGCTGCCGATGACTGCGACATCCGCATGTTTCATACAAGTCACCCTCCGTTTTTTTCTTCTCATCCGTATGACGGATAGGGTGCCGAATCTGTGACAAAACAGTTCGTCTTTTGGGCTGCGGCGGAAGGTGCCCTTCACGATCTTTGCGGAGCGGTACTGTTCGGATCGTTCACCGCGTTATGTTTCGTGTTCGCCCGGCGTTTTTCCGGAAACCGTCAAAAAAAAAATGGGCGGTTTATACCGCCGTATCGGGCATGCTCGTGCTGCTGTCGTTTTATTGCATGCAGCGTCATCGTCTCTTTGAAATTTTCCGGGGCGGTCACACTGCTTTACAGCGGGCTGCTCGAGAGAATCTCCAACATGGCCGGCTGCGCGTGGGTCGCTGCATTTTCCGTTCGCCTGCTCACCTTCGCGGATGAATGAGGAACCTTGCCACGATTACCGATCGGTTCCAAAAATCGCCACCCACTGCTGCTGGATCGCAAACTTGGTCCCGTCCCAATGGAGGGTATTGATCACATAACCGAGGGAATCCGCATGATACAGCCCGCTCAACTGTTGATAGGCCTGCACTTCATACACGCCGTTGCGATCGATATCGACCGGATAAAATCCGCTGACGCCGTCGTTCCATCCTTGAATCGGCTTCTTGAGGGTGCCGTCCGTGTTGTAAATTTGCGACAAATACTCGCTGCCTCTGTCACTGATATCGATCAAAAACGTCCGACCGGTCGCCGGACTTTCCACCCTGACCTTATATTGATCCAAGTAGGTAACCGTATACTGATTCTGCTCGTTATACCGGTTAAAATCGAACAGCAGTCGAGCCTGGCGGCCAACAAAAGAATAAATGTAGTCAAAAGTAAATGCGCCCGAACCGCCGGAATCGATCGAGATCAAAATATCCTGCACGCGATCGCCGGTAAAATCGCCCAGGAACAATGTGGGATTGTAGCCGCTGTTACCGTCCGGATTCAAGGAAACGGTGTACAATCTCCTCGTTGCCCCGTCTTGGATGTGCAACGTAATCTGCGTCACATAGGGGCTGGAAGGGTCACTGGATTTGACCGCCGTCAAAAATACGCGATCGGGCACCCTATCCCCGGTCACATCGCCCATCGCCTGGCTGACCACGACCGGTTGAACGTCGCGATACGGGATGCCGAATCCCGGCTGTTCTTGAAATGCGAACATATGTTTGGTATAATTTGTGTGAGACGTTACCGAATGGAGTGGAAACGGACATGCACAAGGAGGAGCCGGCATTTCGTTTTCTCCAATATTCGGAGCAGGAGTGCGTCAATCTGCTGATGCAAGCGCGCTGGCCCGACGGATTTCGGTGTCCTGCTTGCGGCGGCGCGAAGCATTACCGTTTGTCCGGACGCCGGCTCCCGTTGTTCGCTTGTGCAGCGTGCCATCGTCAATGTTCGCTCATTTCCGGAACCGTCATGGAGAGAAGCCGCGTCCCCTTGCGGAAATGGTTCACCGCCATCGCACTCATTTCCCTCCGGCCGATCAGCGCCGTCGCGCTTGCTGAACGGATCAGCGTGACGTACAAGACCGCCTGGCTTATGCTGCATAAGCTGCGCAGCGCCATGACCCGGCACGAAGATTTCGACAAACTGACCGGGCTGATCCGGCTGGAACTCGGCATTTCCGGAACCCGAATCCCGCCGTTTTCGCGGAAACTCGATGATCGGATACATCCCTTCGTGATCGGAGGCAGCATGGAAGGCGGTCGCGATGGATGCGTGCTGAGCATCAAACTGATGCAGGACACCGGGGGTGACACATACCGGAACAAAATCACACCTCAAGGTGCGCTCCGCTTCATCGACAAACATGTGGACCGCCGCGACGCCACCATCGACTTGCACACCGACAGCTTCGGTCGGACTCTTGTTGTTTCTCTGAAGAAAATTGCCTGGAGCATCGAGTCCCATATCGCTTCCACGCATCGGGGAGTCGGCGCGAAATACCGGCAATTCTATTTGAATGAACATGCCTATCGGTATAATAGGTTGCGCCGTGAACTTGCAGCCCCTCGGCATCTACTGCACTTGGCCGCGGCTTTCGGCGCGCCTACTCGGAAAGAGTTGAAGAGCCGGCCCAAGCCGGGACGCCCGGATTGGGACACGTACCGGAATACGCACCGAATGCTGGCCGAATTCAAAGCGCTCGCGGCCCGCTTTCTGCCGCAAGCCTCAGGAGTATAATCCCTAACTCCGCGGCAACATGCTCCCCAGGGCACGTTTCATCAAAGAATTAGGTCAAATCAACAACAGCCTGTGGGCATCGGTTACGCTCTGAAAATGCCCCTGATTGTACCTGTACCTGGATTCTCCGTGTTCCTGCACTACGGCGACCGGGTTCTTACGTGATGCTCCGTTACCCTTGTCTCGGAGTAGCTGTGATCATTAAAACGAGTTTTCTCTGTCGGGGGTTTTGTCGAGATCGGAGGCTTTGTCGAGGAGCATTCTCTATCGAAAAGTTTTTCTGTGAGCACTTTCCTTCTGCATGAGCCTTTCCTATTGTTGAGCAATCTCCTTTTGTGTGACGATCTCCTATCGTTAAGCATTTTCCTTTTTTTGGGTAATTAACTTTTTGGGTAATTCATTTTTTTGGGTAGTTCATTTTTTTGGGTAGTTCATTTTTTTGGGTGATTTCCCTTTTGTTGGGTGATCTCTGTTTTGGGCAATCTTCATGTGTTGAACGATCTCCCATCTGTTGAGCGAAGGGGATATGGGCGAAAAGCAGTTACAGACACCAAATGCAGCTACATATACAAGCCTCGCTCCTCATCCTTTAACATTTCGATCATTCTTTTCAAAGGAAGGGAAACGTACTGGTCTTTCCGATAGATGAAAACGGTCTTGACTTTTGCGAACCGCTCCGGAATGGGATGTTGGAGTATCCGATGATCCTGGACATGTTTTTCCACCACGCTTCGCGGAAGCAAACTGACCCCCAGTCCCGCGGATACACAGCCGATAATGCCGTCCAGCGTACCGAATTCCATCGTTTTCTCAGGAATAATCCCTTCATGACGCAGCCATTCCTCCAACCTTGCCCGATAAGAGCACCCGCGGCGAAACACCAGTATCGTCCGATGTTGAATGTCTTTTACGAAAGACAGACGGCGATGCAACGGGTCGGTGACGAGCACCAACTCTTCTTCTGCGACCGTTTGGCTAACGAGCTCCGGATGCTCGATAGGACCGGCGACAAAAGCGGCGTCCAATTCATAATTCAAAACTTCCGCCACATGTTGTTCGGTAGGCCCTGTTTTGATCGTAATGTCGACTTCCGGGTATTTTCGATGAAAACCGGAGAGCCATTTCGGCAGACGAACGGCGGCCGTCGTTTCCATCGATCCGATCGCCAAGGGACCTCTTGGCGTATGATCGTCGCTCAACACATTCTGCGCCTCGTCGAGGAGTTGAAAGATTTTTTCCGCATAGGTGAGCAAGATCTTTCCTTTATCCGTCAGCGCGGTCCCTCGATGATGCCGATAAAAAAGCTGAGTCTTAAGATCCGACTCCAGCTGCTGAATTCTTGCGGTGAGATTGGATTGCGCGTAATTCATTTCCCGAGCCGCCTTGGAAATGCTTCCCGCCTTCGCGACGGCTTGAAAATATCTCAACGCTTGCAAATCCACGATTATCGCCTTCCTGTCTTGCGTTTTGATATATAAAAAAGTGATGACTCTGTATCGTTTTTTTGTATTTTACCATATAACCAAAAACAACTAGGATGGAAGATGGGAACGGAAAACCTCATTTGACGGAGTGGAAAAGGTGAACAAATCTCTTTTTTTGTTGTTGATCGGAGGCATTTTTGCATTAATGGTGGCTATGGGAATCGGAAGATTTGCCTATACTCCCGTCTTGCCGCTGATGCAAGAAGCTCTTCATTTTTCCGACGCGATGGCTGGCTATCTGGCTTCCAGCAACTACGCAGGGTATTTTGTCGGGGCGATGCTAACCGGCGTTCTCCCTTCAAAGAGGAACAAAATGTTTTATTTAAGAAGCGGTCTCGTGGCAAGTATGATCACCACCTGCATGATGGGATTGACTCATTCTTACCCGCTCATGCTTTTTATTCGCCTGATTTCCGGCATGGCCAGCGCGTTGATCTTTGTGGCGGCTTCCAGTATGGTCCTGGATCGACTGGCTGCCGCAGGAAAAACCAGTTACTCGGGCTATTTTTATTCCGGCGTGGGCCTGGGCATCTTTTTTTCCACCCTTTTGATTCCGAGTGTAAACGAATGGTTTGGATGGGAAGGGGTATGGGTCGGATTATCGATATTCAGCGGCATTCTTACGATATTTGCATGGCTATGGATCAACGATTCCTCAAACGGCGAATTCCAAAAGGAGGAACCAACCGCGATCACACCAGGGCCGCCCCTCCGATGGATTCCATGGCTGATCATCGCTTATGGCCTGGAAGGGCTTGGTTACATTGTCACGGGCACCTTTATGGTGTCCATTGCCGAGAAGACCGCCGTGTTTCGCTTCGATCCGGCGATGGTCTGGGTAGTGGTCGGTCTCGGCGCCGTTCCGTCATGTATCCTATGGTCGACTTTCGCAAAAAAACGCGGTTTTGTTAAAGCATTGGTTTTTTCGATGGCGCTGCAAGCCGTCGGTATTGCGCTGCCGGCTTTCCGGTTGAGTCCGGCCGGTTTAATGGTGAGCGCGTTGTTGTTTGGAGCGACTTTTATGGGGATCACCACCCTCGCCACCACCTTGGCGCGCCAAATGAGTCCGTCAAACAGCAGCCGAATCATCGGATATCTAACGGCGGTTTATGCTGCCGGGCAAATGGCGGGACCGACCATCGCCGGACTCCTGTTGTCCCATACGCAAAGTTTTCATTCGGCGCTGCTTGGAGCCGCCGGCGCCGTTTTCATCGGAGCCGTGTTGTTGGCAAGCGGTATTCGGTTTGACCGAATGCCCGGCAGATCGCCCGGCGGGTCTCTGTTTTCTTAGAGTAAAAGACCGCTCTTCAGTATTTTTCCGATTGGTCGTGAAAGTCATCTTGAAAAGATGACAAAGCGAACGGAATCGCCCTGCCTTCCATATGAAGACAGGGCGCCCCCGACAGCTAACCAATGGGTGAAAAACCATCTTTGGCCCACCACATACATATCAGAATGTATCGATTTCCTCTCTCCTCGGTTCTTCCCTATTGCCGCGTTTCCATATACTCCTCCAATGATTTCCAGCTTCAGATCAAACGTAATCATCCTGCGCTTATATTAATGTTATACAGGACATTAGAACTATAATTGAAAATTAAGTCTAAAGACCTGAAACCAACTCGTTATTCCAATTGTTTTATTATTTACAAATTTGGAATATTATACATTTTTTTAATTATAAGCTGTGTTTTGGTTCATTGTTGAAAAATTGCATTATACGAACGAATGTTCTATACTGATAATAAGAACATTTATTCGTAGAGGTGTGCTATGGACTT
>JGI25328J35697_1001918_pt1 | contig 13542 bp, 10 predicted proteins | sample HigsolmetaAR203D_FD_35697 | JGI IMG/M metagenome (IMG submission 35697)
CAGCCGGTAACCATTACGGTCTGTACGCCTGTCCTTGCGGCATCAGCTTCGTTCATAGTGTAATGAACCTTCTTAGGATCTTTCTCATCTACAATACCATACATTACCGAACCGCCCTGGATTGTAGCATAACCACCGTAATTAATTGAACGGTCAAAGGTAGCCGTCAATGTATAGTAACCGGTTCTTATAATATTTATTAATTTTGCCTGAGGCTTCGGTGTATTATCGGTTCTCAAATAAGCTATCAGATATGAATTTGCGGGAGGATTACCTGCCATATCCTTAATACCCGAGATAGCTACCGTAAATATCTTATTAAAGTCCGTATAAGCTATATTCGACAGGTTGATGGTCAGTGACCTCTTGTCATCACTTACAATATAATTGTTCTTGTTTGTAATAATACTTGCCGTAATCGGATCTATTGTAGTGGATGTTGATTGTCCGGGCAGTACCGATAAATTGGATATTTTAAGTCCTGAAAAATCAATAGGCTCACTAAACTTAATAGTAACAATCATGCCCGTATCATCCATGACACTATCCGTAATTGTAGGAGGAACTGTGTCGGCATATTTCATCAGTTTATAATATTCCGTAAGAGCAATACCTTCAGTCGTCTTAATATTGCTTGAAAAGTTTATGCCATATTCGCCGTCAAAGCGGTTAGATGCAGTAATAATAAGAGTTTTCTTGTCATCAGAAAGCTGTGCTTTAAGTTTTCCCGGATCTGATGCCATGACACCTTTTATATTGCTTTTAAGCGTTATAGTTATAGTGTCAAGCAAAGAACCGTCCGTACCGATAACGGTACTTTCATCAATAGGGCTGTCAAACACAACTTTTATCTGTGCACTGTCTACGATCTCTGCCGAAGTAACCGATGCGGAGGGAGCTACAACTCTGATTATTATGGCATCGTCTACTATGCTTTTCATAGCATCTTCTTCGGTTGCGGTCCTGGCTGCCGTAGCCTTTAAAACAACATAGCCGGTCTTTATGGCCTGTACTTTACCTTTTGAACTGTCTAAAATTTTAAGGCATTCAGGGTCTCCGCCACCTATGGACCAATAGGTCTTATCGGAAGAATTGGAAGGCTCAATATCCCTGTTAAAATCATAGACTTCACCCAACCTAAGAACGTGGGCTCCGTTAACTTCATTGGCATTATTGATCCTGATTTTTGTTGCGGGAATAATAACTTTAACTTTACAAGTAAGAGTCTTTGTCTTATTATTTGAATACGTAACTACACATCTTATGGTAGCCGAACCTTTTCCTACAGAAGTTACAACCCCTTTGCTGGAAACTCTGGCAACCTTTGTATTGGAAGATGACCATTTATACTTACTGCCGTCCACTTTATTTACTATGTCCAGCTGATAAGTTTCTCCGACACCGATAATTTCAATGCTTTTTTCTTTAAAAGCCGGTGCCGCTGCCAATGCTTCGGATGTACTTTGAAGCCAAAATATAGGTGCGAGCAGTAATACCAGCATCATAATCAGGGCTGCCTTCTTTCCTGGTTTTTTCTTCATACCCGATTCCTCCTATGTTATAAAACGCAGTTTATCTTATGCTTTATACTATATATGGTATCATAACAGTAACTTTTTGTCAAAATATAGCTGGTTTAAAACAGTGCTTATTCTCTTTCCGCCTTACAATTCTTATCCAGAGCTTCACATTCTTTTTCCTCGGTTTTTATTTCCCAATGGATAAGAAATGCTAATGCTGCTCTCAAAAGAATTATTCCGGCAACCATACCTATTTCTGACACACGGGTAACGCCTACTGTTCTTAGAATTTCTCCGCCCATTTTAAATTCTAAGCCCAGAGCCATTCCCTTTGCCAATTCAAGTCTTGTATACGGGTTTCTTCTTATTTGGTTATAAACTCCTTTAATGCCTGATATAATAAGAATAAAAACTCCAATGTACTCAAACATAAGAATTGCGCTTTCGCATAAAATCTCCAGTCCTTCATGCAGTATTTCCATAAATATGTCTCCTTTTTCCTTAATTGCTTGTATTATTTGGGCGATTTTTGTTATGTTATATCCATATAATATGATATTTGAATGTAAAAGTAAAGGTACAAATAATGATAATATAGTTGCATTTTTTCAAAATTTTAATAAAAATATTTTTTACTTTCCTTTTTTTCATATCAGAATTATAATGATAGAATAGTATATAATTATAAAATATAATTGAAAGGATGAGTTGGCATATGAAAAAGGCAGGTAAGTTTATACTGGGAACGCTCTCTGCAGCTGCACTTGCAGCAGGTGCTTATTTTGCTTATAAGAATTTCTTTAAGATCGATACAGATGATTTTGATGAATTCGACGATGATTTCGACGATTTTGACGAAGCTGAAACAGAAGACAATACTTCCGGAAATAATGGCAGAGAGTATGTATCTATACAGATAGATTCTGAATCGGCAGGAGCTGATGCTGAAACTGAAACAGCCGATGAAAATACGGAAAAATCAGAATAAATAACCTAGCATTGAGGCTGTGCAAAATGATATTATTAAAAACTCATTTTGAACAGCCTCTTAAATTTTATAAATTTACTTACTGCTGTAATAAATAATCCAGTTCTTCTGCCAGCCTGTTATAATCCACGGCACTGTATATACTGTGAGAAGCAATCTCATTATCTGTCAAATCCGCTTCGATGATATCTTTACCGATTACAATTTTACTTACCTTGTCCTGTCCGGTAATTTCAACTATATACTGGCCTTCGGCCTTNCCGTCGGTTTCCCGGATAAATGAATGGCTTGCCATTTTGGCATAAAATTGATTTATNCGGTCTTTATCACTAAACATAACGGTCTTGCCGCTTATTACTGAAGTTATTGATACCGATTTGNCATCGCCGGCCTCTATAGATGCAATCTCCGCAAATCCTATTTCATTCACTGTAAGGGCGGATGNCAAATTTATATTATCTTCCCCTACACCTTTCTGCTTACTCAAATCTTCTCCGTTTTCTGCATTTTTACCTTTCAAATCATACTCATCGGAAGCTATTTTCATTTCATCATCTGCCAATATGCTTTCTGATACATCCGATTCCATGGTTATTTGCGGTGCCAAATCAGCCTTTTCGCTCGAACCTGAATAATTGTATTTTGCATACTCATCGCTCTGCTTTTTATCGGATGATAAAAGGTTAATCGCACTCATCCCGACCAAAAGTATTATAACCGCTGCAGCGGCAGAAACCAAAATTCTTGTCTTTCTTAATATGAAAGCGGGCTTGAAATTCTTATCATTATCTTTTAAATGGTCCAAATCATCTACTTTTTGATTTTTTATTGCATCCAAAGTTCTATTAATTAAATCATCCGAAACACTTATCCCTTCATTTTCAAGGGAAGCGTTCAGACGATCTTTTAAATTCAACTTATCTAAATCAAATTTATTGCTCTTCTTATCAAAACTCATCTGATACCCTCCCTTCCAAAACATCTTTTAACTTTTGCCTTGCTCTTGCAAGCCTGCTTTTTGCCGTTCCTTCCGCAATATTGAGTACCTTTGCGGTTTCAGCTATGGACATGTCATTAAAATAAACACACATCACTACATCTCTGTATTTTGCAGGCAGGGAAAGGACTGCTTCTTTTATCAGATGATTAGTATCCCGCTTCTCAACTTCATCATAGTCCGATTCTGTAGAAATCGCATCTTCACGGTAATCCGTCATCGGAACTACCCTTCTGTTATAAGCACTTTTCAGATAGTCTTTACAGGTATTTATAGTTATCCTGATAATCCAGGTTTTTATACTGGAATTTCCTACAAATGTAGAGAGATTCTTATATACCTTTATAAAGACTTCCTGGAAAATGTCTTCTGCAACATGAGCATCTTTGACATACATATATGCTGTTCGAAGCACATCATTTCCATACTCTCTGATAAGGGTTTCTATCTCATTAACAGATGACTGCCATGAGGCGTCATTTTGCTTATCTTTTTGCATCCAAAAATCCCCCTATACTATATCTAATAAATCAGGTCAGCAATTATCAAGCTATCTATAGTATACATGTACAATTAACTAATGTAAACGTTTATTTGGATGCAAACATAGTCATCTTTCCCTTTCCGAATATTAGACGCCAAAGAAGACGACAAAGTTCCATAATTTTTGATCTGTCCATAAATTTCCGGTACAGGTTTTATAAAGTATTGGCGCTGTAATTGCAAAAATTTTAATATTTTTTAGCACTAACCATTTATTGCTTTGAGAAATGCGAAAGTTATGAAAAATAACCGCAAAAATAGGCTCCCTTGTCCGATAAATCGGATAAAGGAGCTATTTTATATGTCTTTAATTACTCTTCATCGCCATATGCCAGTTTATACAAGCCGGCATAAATCCCGTTTAAAGCCAGTAATTCATCATGAGTACCGGTTTCCTTAATCCCATCTTCCGTAAGTACAATAATTCTTTTAGCATTCTTAATAGTAGAAAGCCTGTGGGCAATAACTATGGTAGTACGGTTTTTCGCTAATTTTTCCAGAGAATCTTGTACTACTTTTTCGCTCTCATTGTCAAGGGCAGATGTTGCTTCATCAAATATAAGTATAGGCGGATTTTTAAGGAAAACCCGGGCTATACTGATTCTTTGCTTTTGTCCTCCCGAAAGCTTAACTCCTCTTTGGCCGATATCGGTATAATAACCGTTGGGAAGCTCCATGATAAAATCGTGGGCATTGGCGTTTTTGGCTGCCTGAATTACTTCCTTATCCGTGGCATCTGCCTTTCCGTATCTTATATTGTCCATTACCGTACCGGCAAAGAGATATACATCCTGCTGCACAATTCCGATATTTTTGCGAAGGGATTTCAGTTTGACATCCCTTATATCTATCCCGTCTATGGTAATAACACCATCCGAAACCTCATAAAATCTGGGTATCAGGCTGCACATGGTAGTTTTTCCTACGCCGGAGGATCCTACCAATGCAATATATTCCCCGGCTTCCACCTTAAGATTTATGTTTTTGAATACATCCCCGGACTCCTCGTTATATTTGAACGATACGTTTTTAAACTCTATTTCGCCTTTTATATCTTTAAGCTCAATAGCATCAGGTTTATCAACAATATCCGGTTCAATCTCAAGGATTTCATAAAAACGGCTAAAACCTGACATGCCGTTTTGAAACTGTTCCGTAAAGTTTATAAGTTTCTTTACGGGATCTACAAGTAAATTTATATAAAGCAGGAAGGTCAGCAAATCACCGACATTTATAATATTGTTGGCTATAAACAGGCCACCTCCGGCTATTACCGCTATATTTATCAGTGCGGTAAATAAGGTCAGGCCGGAATGAAAAGACGCCATGTTCCAGTAGCTGTTTTTCTTGCTGTCTACAAATTTTAAATTACCTTCCTTAAACTTTTGCATTTCAACCGATTCATTGGCAAAGGATTTTACAACCCTGATACCGGACAGATTATCTTCGATCTGGGCATTAATATCTGCTATTCTTTCCCTGTTTCTTCTGAATGCCCGGCGCATTTTTCCTCTCATAAACACTGCAAAAATAAACATAAGAGGAAGAAAAGCAAAGACAATCAGAGTCAGGGGCAAATTAATGCGGATAAGAATTATAAAAGCCCCGACAAATTTGATTGTAGATATAATTATATCTTCCGGCCCATGGTGGCACAGTTCCGTTACATCAAATAAATCGTTTGTTATCCTGCTCATAAGCTGGCCTGTCTTTTGTTCATCATAGAATTTAAAAGACAGCTTCTGAAAATGCTCAAAGATCTCATTACGCATATCGTATTCAATCTTTGCACCCATAATATGTCCCTTATATGAAGTGAAAAATGTACTGATAAATTCGACAGCTGCCAGCCCAAGCATTGCAAACAACAGTTTAACAATAATCGGTACCGCTTCCGATATGTCGTAGCGTAGTAAAATATTATTGGTAATATGCCTTACGATCATCGGATAAATCAGGGATACAACCGATGCCAGCAATGAAAAAAACATATCCGCTATAAATAACCCGAGGTAAGGCTTGTAATAAGACAAAAACTTTTTAGTTTTCTTGTCCATCTGTATGCTCCCAAAATCTCAGTTCTAGAAGTTTCCGGCCAGTTTTTTTGCAAGATCAAACAAGTGTTGATCTATATCCTTTGTCATAGATAAAGCCTCATCAATGTCATAGTCTACAAATTTATCGTTTTTGTAAGCAATAACACGGTTTGTGGCACCCTTAATCAGCAAATCTACTGCCATACCGCCCATAGCTGAAGCATATACCCTGTCTCTTACGGTAGGGCTGCCTCCTCTTTGAGCATGGCCTATAATGGTAGCTCTGGTTTCCATTCCCGTTGCTTTTTCTATTCTTTCTGCCATACCGTAGGAATCGCCTATTCCTTCGGCATTAATAATAATGTAATGCTTTCTGCCTGCTTTTCTTCCCTTTTTAATTTTATCTATAATAACCTCTTCATTGTAATCATAACGTTCGGCAATAAGAATATCCTCCGCACCGTTTGCTATGCCACACCAAAGAGCTATATATCCTGCTTTTCTTCCCATTACTTCAATAATGCTGCATCTTTCATGGGATGTGGATGTATCCCTTACCTTGTCAATTGTCTGCATAGCAGTATTTACTGCGGTATCAAATCCGATAGTGTAGTCGGTGCAGGCAATATCCAGGTCAATAGTACCCGGCAGGCAAACCGTATTTACACCTCTTTTTGCCAGGTCTCTTGCCCCTCTGAACGATCCGTCACCGCCTATTACAACAAGGCCGTCAATTCCATGTTTTTTGCAAATTTCTGCTCCCTTGTCCTGATATTCCGGCTTCATAAATTCAGGACAGCGGGCTGTATAAAGGATTGTTCCTCCTCTTTGTATAATATCGGATACGCTTTTTGAATCCATATCATAGATATCTTCTTCGAGCAGCCCCATATATCCCCTTCTAATTCCTTTTACATTGACACCTTCAGCCAATGCTGTTCTTACTACAGCACGTATAGCGGCATTCATTCCGGGGGCATCTCCTCCGCTGGTAAGAACTCCAATAGTTTTAACTTTTCTTTCCATAAATGACCTCCACTCTACACTCAAATGATATTGTATTCTAATTTATTTATTTGCCTGAATCAAGACATTTTTCGACTAATCTTATGTTTTTTTCCGAATATATTTGATTAAGCCTGCTAATAAGATCCGAGTCCGCTTTGACATTCATGCTTTTAGGAAGTCGCTTCATAGCCTTTTCCTTCTCACAGTATATAACTACCGTATCGTTTCCGCCATACTCCTCCAGTATTTTAAATAATTCCTTTTCTGCTTTCAAATACTCGGACAAATCAGCAAAACGAATCCAAATTTCTCTGGGAACAGCATCAAAAGGTATAATTTCCTGGCATATCAGCTTGGCATCCTTGTCCTCTTCTGTTGTTGCCCTTCCCCGTATAAATACTTTATTGTCTATTTCAAGTATGGATTTATACTTCTCAAAATCCTTCGGGAAAATTATCACCTCAACAGACCCGAACAAATCCTCCAGGGTTATAAATGCCATGATACCGTTATTTCTTGTAGTTTTAACGGTTTTTGATGTAATCATTCCCCCTATGACATAAAGGCTGCCGTCTTCTACTTTGGTTTTACCTGTCTCCTCGTCCACAATAAAATCATATGAGTAACCGGTAACATTTTTACTGATTTTTTCTTTATAGTCATCAAGAGGATGGCCGCTTACATATATACCCAGCACTTCTTTTTCAAAGGCCAGCAATTCTTCTTTTGAGTATTCCTCCACATCGGGATAGTGAAAATCATATTCCTGTTTTTCATCCTTGTCGGCAAAATCAAACAGGCTCATCTGGCCTGCCAGATTTGACTTTTTTTCCTCGGCTATCTGATCAAGTATCTGGACATAACAAAGCATCAGCTGGCGCCGGTTACTGTGTATATTACTGAAAGCTCCGGCTTTTATAAAACTTTCGATGGTTCTTTTGTTGACCTCTTTTCCCGAAAGACGGCTTGCGAAGTTTTTCAGGCTGGTATACGGCCCATGAGCTTCCCTTTCAGCCACTAGAGCTTCGATTACAGGCCGTCCTATTCCTTTTATGGCAGACAGGGCGTATCTTATTGCACCGTCATGAACGGTAAATACCACATCTCCCGTATTGATATCCGGAGGAAGTATCGGAATATTCATCTGCCTGCAACTGTAAATGTACTGGGATACTTTACCGGGATTATCAATTACCGATGTCATCAGTGCCGCCATAAACTCTACGGGATAATGACATTTTAAGTAAGCTGTCTGATAAGCAACTACTGCATAAGCGGCCGCATGGGATTTATTAAAGGCATACTTGGCAAAATCCAGCATCTCATCAAATATTTTATTTGCAACGGCCTCAGGTATTCCGTTTTTTACACAACCCGGAATACCTTCTATTTCATTTCCGTATATAAATGTCTGCCTCTCTTTAATCATTATTTCTTCTTTCTTTTTTGCCATGGCCCTGCGGACCAGGTCGCTTCTGCCATAACTGTATCCGGCCAGTTCCCGCACAATCTGCATAACCTGTTCCTGATACACTATACAGCCGTAAGTCGGAGCTAAAATATGCTCAAGCTGCGGACAGTCGTAAGTGATTGTTCCGGCATTATTTTTTCCCTGAATATACTTTGGTATAAAATCCATTGGCCCCGGCCTGTACAGGGCTATACCCGCTATAATGTCTTCCAGGTTGCAAGGTTTTAATTCTTTCATAAAGTTTTTCATCCCTGTACTTTCCAACTGAAATACACCTTCGGTTTTACCGGAACCGATCATTTCATAAACCTTGCTGTCGTTATAATCTATTTCCTCTAATTTTAATTTATCATTCTCACTTCTGTTCTTATTTATAAGATTTACGGCATTTTGTATAACGGTAAGAGTTCTGAGCCCCAAAAAGTCCATTTTTAACAATCCCAGTTCCTCTAAAGTCACCATAGGAAACTGTGTGGTTATGGTATCGTCGGCTGCCCTGGACAGGGGTACATATTCCACAATACTATCTTTACCTATAACAACGCCGGCAGCATGCATGGAAGTATGTCTCGGAAGCCCTTCTAACCTCTTGGACATATCAATAAGCCTTTTAATTTCCTCATCGGTTTCATATAGCTTACTTAAATCCGGATTAATCTTAAGAGCTCTTTCAATCGTAATTCCTAGTTCGTTCGGAATCATTTTGGCAACAGTATCCACCTGGGCATATGGCATATCCAAAGCCCTGCCCACATCACGGATTACAGCCCTTGCCGCCATGGTACCGAAGGTAACTATCTGTACCACCTTATCCTTGCCGTATTTATTCGTAACATAATCAATTACTTCCTGCCTTCGTTCAAAGCAAAAATCTATATCAATATCAGGCATAGTAAGCCTTTCGGGATTTAAAAAACGCTCAAAGAGCAAATTGTATTTTATGGGATCGATATCTGTGATTTTTAAAGCATAAGATACAATGGAGCCTGCCGCACTGCCACGGCCGGGTCCTACCATTATACCGTTGTCTTTGGCATATTTTATAAAATCCCATACTATCAGGAAATAATCCACAAAACCCATATTATTAATGGTTTCAAGCTCATATTCAAGCCGGTTCCAGAGTTCCTTGGTAACCTCTTTGTATCTTTCTTTCAAGCCTTCAGTACAAAGCTGTTTCAGATATTCAAAAGATGTATACGGAGCAGGTACCGGATAGACCGGCAGCTTATATTCTCCGAATGTGATAGTTACATTGCAGCGCTTGGCAATTTCGTAAGTATTTTCAAGGGCTTCTTTGGCGTAAGGAAAGATCTGATACATTTCTTCGGGAGATTTAAGATAATACTGTCCTCCCTCATACTTCATCCGGTTTTCGTCCGTAACCTTCTTTTGAGTTTGAATACAAAGGAGGATATCGTGGGATTCCGCATCCTCCGCATATATGTAATGGACGTCGTTGGTGGCAACAAGTTTAATTCCGGTTTCTTTGGATAACCTGATAAGTCCCTGATTAACAGTCTTTTGCTCAGGAATTCCGTGGTCCTGCAACTCAAGGAAGAAATTGTTTTCTCCAAAGATATCACGGTAAGTCAAAGCCGCTTTCTTTGCTTCCTCATAAAAACCTCTTCTTAAGTTTCCGGCCACCTCACCACCCAGACAAGCGCTTAGGGCAATTATCCCTTCGCTGTAGCGCCTTAAGACCTCTTTATCAATTCTGGGCTTATAATAAAAACCTTCCAGAAATCCTGCAGAAACTATCTTCATTAAATTTTGATAGCCTATATTATTTTCTGCCAGAAGAACCAGGTGATGGTAGCGATCCTCTGTCGCCCCCGGTTCCCGGTCAAATCTGGAATTGGGTGCAACATATACCTCACAGCCTATAATGGGTTTAATATCCTCAGAAAGACAGGCTTTATAAAATTCTATGACTCCATACATCACTCCATGATCGGTAATCGCAAGGCTGTCCATACCAAGCTCTTTAGCTCGCAGGACCATTTCGTGAATTTTCCCGGACCCGTCAAGAAGGCTGTACTGTGTATGCAGATGCAAGTGAGTGAATTTCACGGCCTATCCTCCTTTCCAATTTAATTCAAAATTTCTTAAAATACATTGTTATTAATTCATAAGCCTGTATTGTCTTATACTCATTGGCATCCATGTAAATATCCCTATTGTAAAACAATAAGCAGTATGCCAAGTATTTTTTAATATGAATTTGCATAAGCCAATTTATATTGAATAAAATAAGGGAATCCCATTCATGCCGGGATTCCCACGGGTTCACCAGTTCCTGGGTGGCCTCTCGGGATCAATTATTTCTTCTACATTAAACAAATCCGCTAAACGTTCCGGAAACTGGAGCATAGCCTGTCCATCCAACGGCCGTCTGGTCATTCTGACATAATCGTCTTTTATATGCATCCAGGGTTTTGAATATACCCCGCAATAGTAATTGAATCCGACTTCCTTAAGGAATTTAAATTTATCGCTGCTGTAATGTCCCATCGTCGTTTCTATATCAACACCAAAAGGGAAAATTAATATATCTGTGGGACCGACCAGGGAGCCGACTTCATCAAGCCAGCGTAAAGTATCGTTTTTAACAAATTCGAAGGATTTTTCCTGCATATTTTTATGGCCCCAACTGTGGGAAGCAAATTCCCATCCGTTTTCTTTCATAACCCTAACCACTTCTTTTGCTGCCTTTACATCCTCTTCATACGTTGGAGAAGTAGGGTCGTTGGTTCTGTAACCTAAAATACCTTCGTAACCGGTAAGGGCTATTATTCCTTTCGCTCCCTTATATGAGAAGTCGGGGTGTTCTTCCACAAATGCATCAAGAATAGGTACCATATCAAACGGTCCCCGAACAACACTTCCGTCATCCAGTATCATTTCACAGGTAACTTTGCCGTCATCATCTATTACCATTCTTGATGCAAATCCGTCCCCGTCCATATATTCATAATAGCTGACATCATCCTGGGATATTACAAGAGGTTTCTTTCCGGGCGGAAGATAAATCTCACCTTCCACAAATTTGGTGTTTCCGTTCTCATCGGTCACCTGTTTTGCTATATCATGAATACTTACCAGTACATAGCCGTCCGCATACAGCTTCTCTATCATCTTATTAAATTCATAAATAGTGGTCATATACATATTATATCCTACGGAATCGTAATCGCCGTCAAAAGCCTTGCTGTTGTCTGCTACTAAAGAGTGAAAGAATATATGGTTAATCTGAGTCACAGAGGTATATGAACCGCCGTATAAGACCAGTTTACTTTTTTCTTCCTCCAATTCATTAATAGCCGCAACCAAAGCAGGATAAACTTCATATCCGCCTTCTTTTCCCTGATAACTCTTTATCAATTCAATGGCACCGTCATAATCATAGCTTAATGTAAGCCTTTTTGCCTGCTCTATCAAAGCTTCTCTCTCAGCTACTTCCTGCCTTAATCTTTCCTGCTCTCTTAAAGCTTCCTCTTCTTCCGGTGACAGTTTATTTTCCGTATCATTACCGTCTTTATCTTCCTTGTTTTCATTTCCCTGAACATTTTCATTTACTTTATCGGGATTATTATTCTTTATATTCATTTTCGTAAATAAAAAATATGACCCTGCCAATAGAACCAAAACCAAAATTTCAATTATAAGAATAGCCCGCATCCTTTTTAAATTTCTTTTTTTTCTTCTTTTCTGCCCTTTATCTGACATAGTACACCTCTCTAATTCATCTGTATATATTATCTCATATTGCCCGGGCAATATAACTTGGAAATTTTTGAGATTTAATGAAGAAAAAGAAGCATCCCAAAGATATCCGGAACGATGATAAATCTTTGTGATAGCTTCTTAAATCTTCTGGCTTATTTGCTGCTCAAATATTTCTCAATATTATCAATTGCCTTTTCTTCATCCGGTCCGTCTGCAGTTACTGTTATAGTTTCGCCGGATGCAAGTCCTAAGCTCATCATACCCATTATGCTTTTTGCATTTACTTTTTTATCATCGCTTTCCACATAGATACTGCTTTCATATTGGCTGGCTACCTGAACCAGCATAGCAACAGGTCTGGCTTCCAAACCATTGGGGATATTAATTACAATTTCTCTTTTTACCATTTAAGCTTTCCTCCTTATGCTCCCGATAATAATCAGCAATCATACTTAATTTCCGTAATCTATGATTAACACCGGATTTACCGATTGACGGTGACAACATAGTTCCCAGCTCTCTAAGCGAGGCTTCCGGATGTTGTATCCTAAGTATAGCTACTTCTTTAAGTCCTTCGGGTAAAGTACCGAATCCGACATGATCTCTTATATATATTATATCCTCTATCTGTTTGGATGCCGCTTCAACGGTTTTGCTGATATTGGCGGCTTCGCAATTAACATGGCGGTTTACCTGATTTCTCATTTCTTTCAGTATCCGCACATTCTCCAAATCCATCAATGCTTCATGGGCTTCCATAACATTGAGCAAATCCACAATCTGTGATCCCTCTTTTATATATGCCACAAAATTTTTCTTTCTCTTTATAATCTTGGCATCTATTTCAAATGTATTGATTATTTCAGCCAATTTTTCCGCTTTTTCTAAATCATCCGTAACAAATTCCAGGTGATATGATTTTTTTGGATTGCTCATAGACCCTGACAAAAGGAATGCCCCACGAATAAATGCTCTCTTGCAACAGGTTCTTTCAACAATGAGCTGGCTGGGAAAGCCGATTCTTCCTTCTTCTGCAGCGTGTATATCATGCTTTGTGGCCTGCAGAATTTTAGATACTGTATCATTATTATAAATTATCAAGGTATATGTCAGGTTATTCTTTGCACTTTTATTTTGCTTAACTGAAATTTCAATATTAATATTAAAGGTTTTTTTTATTAATGTAAAGTACTTTCTTGCAACTGTCTGATTTTCGGTCTGTAGTTTTAAAATCTGACGGTCCCCACTTT
>JGI25328J35697_1001933_pt1 | contig 13476 bp, 10 predicted proteins | sample HigsolmetaAR203D_FD_35697 | JGI IMG/M metagenome (IMG submission 35697)
TAATGGCCGTTATCCGTTACCAAAAACAACTCCGAAGGCTCTTCCGGATTGACCGACAACGAGAACGCCCCGTTGCGGGTCCATCGGGTTTCGTATGTTATATTCCCATCGGCATCTTGCACGGGCACTTCCACTTCAAATACGCCGTTTCCTTCAATGGAAAGATCCAGGGGATTGCCGGTCTCCTTTAACGTGCCTTGCGAAAAATCTATCCGGATATGCCCCAGCCGGGCCCCCCAGCCGTAATGAAAACCAGGCGGGGTCAATCGCCCTTCCCTGGCAAATCCGGGGGGTTGTCCGGCCCTGCTTGCCAGGATATCGATAAAACTCGCTTCTTTTCTCTTAAAACCGCTGGTGTTGACATTGGCCACATTATGGGCGATCAGGTCGATCTTTTGCTGTAGCCCCATCAAAGTCACCGATGATTGGATCATGGAATGATTCATACTTCATCCTCCGGTCAAATTCGTCCGACTTCATTGACCGCCTTTTCCAGGCTCCGGTCGTAATATTGAATCACTTTTTGATTGGCCTCGTAGATTCTGAGCGCCATCGTCATCGATATCATGGATTGTGCGGCATCCACATTCGAACGTTCCACATAACCTTGGCGAATCTGCACTTCACCGCCCACAACCTGGACGGCGGGAGCTCCATCACCCGGAGCCAACCGGTACACCCCGTTTCCTTCGGGAATGAGCCTGTGAGGTTGATCGACCCGGGAAATAAGCAAAGCGCCCAAGGGTTGTCCATCCGCCGTCCTCAACACGCCCCCGGAATCGAGCAGGAAATCGTCGACGGGGGCATCGGTTTCCGGATCCCTAAGTATTATCGGTTGTTCATCCGTGCCCAAAACAGGATAACCGTCCGGCGTCACCAAAGTGCCCGCGGCATCGACGGTAAATCTGCCGTTTCGCGTAAACCGCCGTTCACCGTCAGGGTGAAGAACGGTAAAAAACGCCTGGGGCTGAAAAGTCACCTGGCCGTCCGGAGCAACGTACTTGCCTGAAGCATCGAATGTCATCCCTTCGACCTCAATGTTTGAAATCAGGGCGAAATCAAAAACGTTCCCCGTTTCCTGCAAATCTCCTTGAAGAAATACCGGTATGTACTCTTCGGCAAATACGCCCGTATTCAGTCTACCGATTACTTCCGATTTCGGCTCCCCCTGACTGCCGCGGATTCGGGCGATCAGCATTTCCGGGAACGTCCTGGCCACCGTTTCTCCCCGTTTGAATCCGGGGGTCTGAATATTGGCAATATTATTGGTAACCGTATCATGTTTCCGCTGCTGTGCGATCATCCCGGCCGCAGCCGTATAGAGACCTCTTAACATACGAGCAACCACCTCGGTTTTATTGATTTCCTTTATTTCCTCCTGGTGACTTTATCCAAATTATCCAGCATAATGCCCGTCCCCTTGACCACGCTGTGAAGCGGATCATCCGCAATCAATACCGGCACCATCAGCTCTTCCGCGAGCAATTGATCGAGACCGTGGAGCAACGCGCCCCCGCCGGTCAAAAAAACACCCCGATCTATTATATCCGCCGACAATTCAGGAGGCGTTTTTTCCAAAACGCTTTTGGCAGCGGCAACAATCGCCGAAGCCGGTTCCCACAAGGCTTCCTGAATTTCCTTCGAATTGATCGTGATCGTCAGCGGCAATCCGCTCACCATATCGCGTCCGCGGATATCCATTTCCTTTTTGGGGCTGGCCGGATGAACAGTGCCGATGGTAATCTTAATGTCTTCCGAAGTCCGTTCGCCGATCAACAATTTGTATTTATTCTTAATATATTTCATAATAGCCAGATCAAACTTGTCCCCGGCAACCTTAATAGAAGAGGCGGTGACGATATCGCCCATCGACAGAACCGCAATATCCGTCGTACCTCCGCCAACGTCCACCACCATATTCCCGCTGGGCTGAAAAATATCCAGTCCCGCGCCGATCGCCGCCGCTTTCGGCTCCGCTTCCATATAAACCTCTTTCGCGCCGCTTCTTTCTGCTGCTTCCCGAATCGCCTTCTGTTCGACAGAAGTGATATTCGTCGGCGCGCAAATGAGAATCCTCGGTCGGCTGAACCAATTTTTCCCTCCGACTTTATTGATAAAATATTTCAGCATCATTTCCGTGATATCAAAGTCGGCGATGACTCCGTCCCTGATCGGACGAATGGCGACAATGTTGCCGGGCGTGCGCCCAACCATTCTTCTGGCTTCTTCTCCCACGTTCAGAACCCGTTTCGTATCGCTTTCAATGGCGACGACCGAAGGTTCGTCAAGAACTACCCCTCTGCCCTTCACATGAATCGATACGTTGGCGGTGCCCAAATCTATTCCGATATCTTTGCTCATCATGCCATAAGTCCTCCCTGGCCCCACCGTACATCCTGCGCAAAAAATTTGTGACTATACAAAAATATACCATTTCCTTAATTCGATTAAAAGTTACAAATTCCTCTTTTATTCAACTTTTTTACAACGGTTCGTCAGAGGGGCGGATAGGGAGGGCGTTCGCTTTTCGGCAGTGATTACTTTTTCATGGATACCATCTGATCGGAAGGTTTGTTGTTTTTCTTTTTCTTGTATTTGATTTTTGTCGCTTCTCCTCCTCGAAGATGGCGGATCGATTTGTGGTATTCTAAAATATGTTTGACCTGGCTTGCCAATTCCGGGTTGATTTCAGGCAGTCTTTCTGTTAAATCTTTATGCACCGTACTTTTGGAAACACCAAATTCTTTGGCTATCGTACGAACTGTATGTTTCGTTTCCACAATACACCGCCCAATTTTCACGGTCCTTTCTTTGATGTAATCGTGCACTGCCCTCGCCTCCCTGCTCGAAATAGTTTGGTACATTATATGAGGAGGGAGCCTAGATATTCTTTGTTTCCAAGCCTGACAAGCTTAAATGGGCAATTTTATTTTCAAAAACAAAAAAAGCAAGGGCAGACCCCTTGCTTGACCTTCATACTTGTGGGTTTTTATTGATCGTTGCTCCGGCTCAAGAACTGCTCGGGATTGACGGAAACCCCGTTTTGCCGCACTTCAAAATGCAAATGCGCACCCAGATCTTTTTCCAGTTCGTTCCGACCCGCCTTGGCGATGATATCGCCTTGTTTCACTTCCATGTCTTTCGTCACCGTAACATCCGCCAAGCTTTGGTAAACCGTCACCAATCCGTCGTCATGCGTAATTTCCACCACATTGCCGACCAGCGGATTTTGTTCCACCAAAGTGACTTTCCCGCTCATCGCCGCCACGACATTGAACGGCTGGTTGTCTTCCCTGGACAAATCAATTCCGACATGGGGCGTGAACGTATCTCCATATTCGATGACGGCAGCCTGCTTGGTCTCACCCGATGCGCCCGTATTATAGTACGGGGAATCGATTTGCACAACGCTCATATCTTCCACAGGCCACTGCATCGTTTCCGCCTCTCCGGTTACCGCCAGGGCATCCGGATTTTGCGCCGAATCCGTCACCGCCTGATTGGGTTCATCTTGGGACAATTCGGCAATATCATTGGTCAACTTCTTGGTTCCTGCATCCTGATAGACCCACACTAAGGTTAAAATAATTGCTGCAGCTGCTATGTATGTCGCCGGATATACCCATTTTTTAGCTAGCAGCCTCTTCCAGGTCAAAGACTGGGCAGCTTGTGCTCCTTCTTCGGATTTAGGAGCGGACTCTTTGTTTTGAATCTCTTTGTTTTGGTCATTCATCTAACATCACCTCAGTAACCATTGTTGCCAGGTTCTATCTTTTTATACGTGAGGTGATTTGCCATTTTACTATTTTCTTTCAATATATTTTTTGTCTTTCAAGACTTCAAATTTGTCTTTCAAGACTTCCGGTTCTCTTTCAAGATTTCCGGCAAAGAAGAAATTTCTATGCCGGTGTAGTAATGCTTCACGATTTGTTCCGCCGTTTTTCCTTCTTTGGCCATGCCGTTCGCCCCCCACTGGCTCATGCCGACACCATGGCCATATCCGTATGTGACAAATTTCATCCTGTCTCCCAAACGGGTCCACTCAAACTGCGATGAATTCAATCCGAGCCGTTCTCTTACTTCTCTGCCGGAAAACAGATGATTTCCAATCAATATTTTCTTGATGCGGTTTCCTTTCGTTTTTTCCAGCACTCTCATGTCCGCGGCTGTATTTACTCCCAGTTTTCTTAATACCTCTTTGTAGTCCACGGTCATCTCTTCTTTATATTTGGGAGAATATTTGGCGTCCCACGGACTCGGCACGCTGCGCAAGTAGGGCACATAGTCGGTCCAGTACTCTTCCGAATTTTCCGTATACCCGTTGCTGGTTGAAAAAAATGCCGCATAAATGGGGAGACCTTCGTGCGTTAAGACCATATTTTTTGTTTCGGTTACCGCTCTGTTAATCTTCTTCATATTTTCCGTATATTGCTCTTCCCACTTCCTTTTTAATTCCTGATCCGTCGCAAAAGCCTGGTGAGCAACCGAATCGGTAACGATTGCCTCTTCGACGGGGACGTTGGAATGATCTTTGTCCATCAAGCGCCTGACAATATAAGACCGGGCTGCCATCGCTTGCGCTTTAAGAGCTTCCAGTTCAAATTCTATCGGCATTTCCGCGGCGAGCACGCCCTTCACATAATCTTCCAGAGGAACGTATTCTACTTTTTTTTGCGCCGTCAAAAAAACCGGCACAACGACCGGCCGCTCTTTCCCATCCTCTATTGCCGGCCTTTGGGAAGCATGTTGAAAATGAAATCTTTCGGCGCTTTCGGGGCTTTTCTTCACCAGCAAACCGGGGATGGTCAAAACAAGTATCATCAAAGCCAACAGCCATATCGCCCCGATCCTTTTGTTCGGCATAATTCATTCCTCCGTTGTTATGGATTCCTCTCTTCATTATTTCCCGGGTTACTCGAATTCATAGAACATTTTATGAGAGGCGGGAAATTGCTAGAACCATTTTGCTATGAATGCAGACAAAGAAAGGCTGTCCCAAAAGTCAGTCTCATTGCAGACTTTGGATACAGCCCTTGTTACTTTCAAGAAAAGGTATGCCGTTTATGCCCAGGTCGGCTGTACGGTAAGAAGACTCGGTTCCCGCTCCGCCTCCCTGACCTCTTCCATCCGAACCCGTTTAATATCGGCTCCAACGCTTTGCAATTTTGAAGCGATGTCCACATAACCGCGTTCAATATGATGCACGCCTGTGATTTCACTTTCCCCTTCCGCCGCCAAAGCGGCCAAAATTAACGCCGCTCCGGCCCGCAGATCGGTTGCGCAAACTTTTGCGCCTTTCAGTTTGGTCGATCCGGTTACGACGGCCGTTCTACCTTCGACCTTAATCTTGGCATTCATGTTGCGGAACTGTTCCACATGCATAAAGCGGTTTTCAAACACCGTCTCTGTTACAATGCTCGTGCCGTCGGCGACAAGCAATAACGCCATNATTTGCGACTGCATGTCTGTAGGGAAACCCGGGTACGGCAACGTCTTCAGATCAACCGCCCGGAGTTTCCTGTCCCGGGCATCCACGCGGATGCCGTGTTCTTCCTCCTGAACGTCGACGCCCATTTCCTGCAGTTTGGATATGACCGGATTAATATGTTCTGCCAATGCTCCCTCTATCGTCAGCTCGCTGCCGGTAATCGCGGCAGCGATCATATATGTACCCGCTTCGATCCGGTCGGGAATCACGGTATGTTCAGCGCCGCGCAACCGGTCCACTCCTTCGATGCGGATCATGCCGGTTCCCGCCCCGCGAATGCGCGCGCCCATGGCGTTGAGGTAATTGGCCAAATCGACAATTTCCGGTTCTTTGGCCGCATTGTCGATGATGGTTGTCCCTTCCGCCAAGGTGGCGGCCATCATAATATTCTCCGTGGCGCCGACACTCGCCACGTCCAAATAAATTTTGGCTCCGCGCAATCGGCCCTTCACTTTGGCATCAATAAAGCCTTGCCCTAATTCGATCTCTGCGCCCATCGCTTCAAACCCTTTGAGATGCTGATCGATCGGTCTTGTGCCGATGGCGCAGCCTCCTGGCAAGGCGATTCTGGCGGTACCGCACCTGGCAAGCAGCGGACCCATCACAAGGAAAGAAGCCCGCATTTTTCTCACCAGGTCATAAGGTGGTTCGCACGAATGAAGTTGTCCGGCGTGAATGTGAATTCTTTCGTTGTTGTATTGGATAGGAATGCCCAAACTTTGTAACACTTGGATGATCGTCATTACATCGTCTAGCGGAGGAGCGTCATGGATGATGCTCTCGCCCTCCGAATTTAATATGGATGCTGCAATAATCGGCAAAACGGCATTTTTCGCGCCATGGATTTTTATTTTTCCCGATAATTGCTTGCCACCGCGGACGATTATTTTGCTCATCTCAGTCCCTCCGCGTTTTCGTAGTCATTGTTTTTTGTAACCTCTATAGTGTTCGTTCGTTGTCTCTTATTTGGAACGGTTGTACTATCCATTGTTGACATTTCCTCCCGATGTTATTCGACTCCCCGCGAAAACATCGCATAGGGAATCCGACCGAAGGAAGGCTGAAATGAAAGCTGAAATATTACATAGACGACCAGGCGAAAGACCATTGGAAATAATCAATTAAAAATTTGGCAAACTCATAGCCTATTATAACCGCAATCATAATTTGCAGCAATTTCCCCTGGGTGCTTCGCGGCCTTTTTAAAAACAAGTCAAACCGGAACTCCTGCAAACACCACCAGGCCAACAAGATACTCAGCACCACGATAACCAGCGGAAATATCCCGCTCACAAAAGCCAGGGAACTCCATGGTCCGATACTGCCGTTCACGCCATATCACACCCTTAAAACCCGAATGGAGGCCGTACTATCTGTTTAAAGCCTTGCTTAACAGTGTAACGAATTCCGCACGGGTCGTATATTGATCCGGACGAAACGTGCCGTCGTCATATCCTTCGATTATACCCGCAGCTTTCATTTGGCTCAACCACCCTGCCGCCCAATCATTTGGCGATAAGTCCCTGAATAATTGGCCGCCTGAATACGTGCCGCTCATCTGCAACGCTCTGGCAATCATCACCGCCATTTCTCTGCGGCTGACAAATTGGTTGGCCCCAAACCTGCCGTCCGGATACCCTTCAATAATACCGCCCGCCGCGGCCCGCGAAATAAAGCTGTAAGCCCAATGCCCTTCAGGAACATCCGAATAGCGGACCTCTGTTTCCTTGGTCAGCCGGAACGCGCGAACGAGGAACGCGACCGCTTCGCTGCGGGTAATCCGTTCATCGGGACGAAAATGATAGTCCCCATAACCTTGCACGATTCCCCTACGCGCCAGGTCGCTGATCTGGGCAGCTGCCCAGTGCCGGTAAATGTCGGCAAACCCCGCTACCAACGGATCGGCATGAACAAGCAACCTGTACGGCATCTGTATATTCGTGCCTTGAACGGACAAATGAAAATAATATTTCCCCGTGGGCAAGCTGCCTTTGAATTGGATCGCCGATCCGTCTGGCGACAGGACGCCCCGCGCTTTCTCCTCAAGCTCATGATCATATATTTTTGCTACGACGGGGGGAGGATTTTTAAAATTTCCCTGAACGTCAATTTGTACGAAACTGTCGGAGTTCAGTTTAAATAAAAACCAATCCGTATCCTCTTTGAAATCCATGGACCCTATATATTCGGAATCCATGCTGATGACGGCAGCCTGATAAGGTTTGTCATTCGGTTCGTTGGGATCGACGAGTTTTTCCATGTACTCGATGGTCAGGGAATATTCCCCTATGACCGGATACGCGTACTCCTTGACATTGGAAACACGAATATAATAAGTTCCCGGCCAAACATCCAACAAAGGAGTGGATTCCGGCTCGCCGTCTCCGTTGCAATCGATACCGTCTCTTTCGCAATAAATTTTTAACGGTTTTTCTCCTTTTCTTTGCAAAAGCAACACCGGATCCATTCGGGCGGTATCCACATTCACCGTTACTTTGAGCAAGCCTTCTTTCTCAACCTGAATCTGATACCAGTCCACATCGTTCATATGATCAAAAGTTCCCGCAATGGTCTGATTGCGGAGCGGAAGCTTGAAGGCCGCGTATTGACGGTCGTTGTCCTCAAAAGCATCCCGATATATATGGAATTGGGGAGTCACATGATAAACCAGGCGATTTTGGGCGGACAATTCCCGGGCTTGGAAAAGTACGTAGTTCCTTCCTTTTTTGACAGGGAAACGGATCGGATCTTCGGACGCCGTCGAAAATACCCGAGATGCAGTGGAACCGGCACCAAAATACGTCACCTGAATCTTCCCTTGTTCTCCCTCTTCCGATATGTGCAATGAGACGGAACCGTCGTACGGAGCGTCAATATAAAACCAATCCCGATCTTCGCGCCCGTTCAAAAGAGCTGACATCATCTTGCCCAGAGGAAGCGGTTTTCCCTGATTCCGCGTATCGTTCGGTTCGTACATATCGGGATTGTACAATTCATTCAACGCCCGGTCCGCCCGCAGCAATCCATATCCGGTATACGGGTTCCAGTACGGGGTCCCGAGAGGCTCCGCCGTCTGGCGCAACAAATTCCGGATTTGATAAGGCTCAAATTCCGGGTATTTGCTCCACACCAACGCGCTGACTGCGGCAACCTGCGGTGCGGCCATCGAAGTTCCGTCTTTATATTCATAACCGGAACCGAGCGCAGTCGTAAACACGTTCATTGGAGCGACCAAATCGAGCTCCAGTCCGAAATTCGATCTTTCGTCCACTTTATTGTCCGGTTGAACTCCGCCGACGGCCAATACGGTCGGATAGGCCGCCGGATATTTCACGGCGTTGCCTTCGTTGCCCGAGGCAGCGATGAGAAGCACGCCGCGCTCTTCGGCATATTGCACGATCTCGTTCATATAGGGTGTAAATTTGTTCAAACCTAGCGAAAGAACGACAATTTTCGCGCCGTGATCTACCGCATAGCGAATCCCTTCGCCAAGTTTGTCTTCCGCGCCTGTTCCTTTGGCATTCAACGCCTTGATGGGCATGATTTTGGCATTCCATAGCAAGCCGCTAATGCCTGTGCTGTTATTTCCTGTTGCAGCGATGATTCCCGCTACATTTGTTCCATGGCCGTTATCGTCCTGGGGAGGCTGATCCGGGTTGAGCAGATTGATTCCCGGAACCAGACTTTCTTTTAAATCCGGGTGTTCAAGATCGACTCCCGTATCCACGATGGCAATCACATGGGACGTGTTGCTTCGAACGGAACTCCACGCCTCAATCGCGCGAATTTGTTGCAAATATTGCTGTTTCCCAAGCAACGGATCGTTTGGCGCATTGGCGATGGTTACGTGCTCGTTTCGTTGCATATATTCGATATAGACGGATTGCTCCCATTTGTCTACCCACTCTTTGGTACGTTGGGGTTGAACAGGGCGGGCCACCGTAATGCGTTGATCCGGATAATCCGATAATATCTCGCTCTCCTGTTCGAAAGTGGAGGGGATGTGATCTTTCCATTTAATAATCCAGGAAGGATCATGTTCGTGGATGGAGAAAGTCTTGGAATCAGATATCGCTTCAGCATATAACCCTTCGCTTTGAGCCAATCCTGCGAATAGGAAGATGACGATGATCGCCAGGAATTTCTTTATCATATTCATCATATTCATCGACGGAATCCTTTTGTTTTTTGGTACAATACGTATTCTATTGCATCTTCCCTATTTCCTGCAACTATGACATATATAGGGAAAAAGTCCCATGGAAATCCCTTCCGGACCAAAACTTCCGACGGATGGATTGCTAGTAGAGTGAAGGGCTGGGCGCCCAGCCCTTCACTCTACAACGTTCGGCAGTGTCTTTGGCTAAAGCTTCCGCAACTATCCCCAAGAGTCAGGATAGCGCCTGAAAACAAGTTCAAAGGCGTTTGTCCGGAATGGGACACCTTTGCAAAAAAGCCCAAAACAACAGAATCTATTGGGGGCCAAAAGCAAACGGGCGGTATCTGGAAGATTCCGTCCCCAGGCAGCCTAACGCCGCCATATGACGAACGGATGGCAAAACTTCCATATACCGCCGCTGGAATGCCGCTGAATCATCCGCCTAACGATTGCTTCATTTCAGGCCAAATCGGTTTCATCACCCGTGGGACTACTTGACCCTATTTCGGGCTGCTGACGATTCAGCGGACTGTTGCCCCTTCTCTCGCCGGCTTCCGATGAATCTGCCGCCGCATCCCGTCACCAGTGTCCCGATTTGCTTGCGGCTCTCCGTTTCATCGCTTGCCGGACGCAAGCTTATACAATGATTCGCCATTCGCGGATTTCTGTTTTTATCAGTACAGAATAAACAAGTCATGTTGCAATGTAAAAATCCGCTCAATAAAATCGATTACCGCATGCGGGAAAATGCCAAGAAGCACCGTGGCGATGGTACAGATCCAGACAATGGCTCCCAAAGGCGCGGAAATGCGGATTTCACTTCCGGTCGTATCGCTGCGCATAAACATTTGGCGCATGATTGAAAAATAATAGTAAAACGATACGACGCTGGTTACGATCATAATTCCCGCAAGCCAGTATGCGTGTCCCGCCAGCGTACCGAGTATGATATACAGTTTGCCGAAGAATCCCCCGGTCACCGGCAAACCTGCCAGGGACAACAGCAGGATCACCATCGCGACCGCTGTGAGCGGCGCCCGGTAATATAAGCCGGAAAACATCGAAATATCCTCTTTATCCGTGAACTGCTGCATGATCATCAAAACGGTAAACACCCCGATATTCATGAACAAGTATGCCACAAGATAAAAAGTGAATTCCGTAAAATTGGAAAAGTGCGCGCCGTAAAGATGCGTCGAAATGGGCACCAGCAAATATCCGGAATTCGCAACACCGGATAACGCCAACAACCGTTTCATGTTTTTCTGCCGCAAAGCAGCAAAATTCCCGACAATCATCGTAACGGCGGCCAGTACCATGATCGCCAGGAACGCATCACGGTACAAATTCGTTTGCATGAGGTCGCCGATCCCGTAGACACCGTACATTACCCGGAACAAAATGGCAAAAGATGCCGCCTTCGATACTACGGCAAGAAATGCCGTAACCGGAGTCGCGGCCCCCTGATACACGTCCGGCGCCCAGCTGTGAAAAGGAGCCGCCGCGATTTTAAATCCAAATCCCGCGAGAAGGAGGAAAAATGATACATAGGCCAGCGCTTCGTATGATTCTAATGTTTGGGACAACACCGTGTTGATTTCACCGATATTGGTCGATCCCGTCATCCCGTACAAAAAGGACATGCCGTATAAAATGATGGCGGAAGAAACGCTGCCCAGCACAACATATTTGAAGGCTCCTTCATTGGACTGCAAACTTTTTTTCCTGATTCCGACCAGGATATAAGACGTGATACTCAAAAGTTCCAGACCAACGAACAAAGTGATCAAATCGCCCGAAGAAGCCATCATCATTCCGCCCAAAGTAGCCGGAATCAAAAGATAATAATATTCGCCCTTGTGCTGGATGTCCTTATCTTTCACAAACCCGAGACTGGATATAATGATCAGCCCGGTTCCCGTCAGGAAAATCAGCTTCATCAAATTGGCGAAATCATCAATGCGGTAACTGTGTTTCAACAATTGCACCGATTGTTCCAGATTCAATTGGAAAGCGACGAAAATGGCGGCGATCGCTATACCGGCGAAAGACAGCCATCCAATGACGTTTCTGTTCATCCGGTTCGGCATCAACAGATCCAAAAGCGACAAGACAACGGCTGAGACGACCAATGTCAACTCTGGACCCAGATAAACCAGATCACTTAACTGGATGCGAAGCTGTTCCATTGGTCTAACCCCCTATCCTCATGCTAATGTTTTGAATCATCTGGTCAATACCGCTAACCGTTTGCGATAACGGATGGCTGAGTATGTCCGGATAAACGCCCAACAGAACAATAAAGGCAACGAGCGCAACCATCGGGATCGCTTCCGACAACCGGGCATCCCGCAACTCCTTGTACTGATCCCGGATCGGGCCGAAAGTAATTTTGAGCACCCCGCGCAGTACATAGACTGCCGACAGAATAATCCCCAACATACCGATGACGGCGATCACTTTGGCCGAATCGAATATGCCGAGAAACGCCATGAATTCGCCCACAAAGCCCGACAACCCCGGCAAGCCGAGCGAAGCCATGCCTGCCAGGAGCAAAATGCCGCTCATGAAAGGCACCGAAGCGGCCAACCCGCCAAGCTCCCGCAATTCCGTCGTTTCCGTGCGCTCATACAAACTTCCGACAAGCAGAAACATCAATGCGGAAATCAAACCGTGCGAAACCATTTGAAAGACCGCGCCCTGCAGACCAATCTGATTAAAAGCCGCAATTCCCAGGAGCACGATTCCCATGTGGCTTATGCTGGAATACGCCAATACAAGCCGGAAGTCTTTCTGGACAAATGCCAGAACCGCGCCGTACAAAATATTGACAACACCGAGCACAGCCAATACAGTAGCCCATTCCTTGGCTTGAGCGGGGAACATAAGCACCCCGAAGCGGATCAGACCATACGCCCCCATTTTCAGCATAATGCCGGAGTGCAGCATAACGACCGAGGGCGGCGCCTCCATGTGCACTTTCAACATCCATGTATGGAAAGGAAACATCGGCAACTTAATGCCGAACGCGATCAGCAGCATGAGAAAAAGAGCCCATTTCGCCGATTCGCTCAAATAAAACGGGGTCCCCGGAAGATGTACCATCGCATTCGGATCGGCGAACAAGTTGTTCATTATTGTCTGCACATCGCCGCTGTAAACAACATCGACCCCGTTATCTCCGGGAAGCTGTGTAATCCCGGCCGTGTTGACGAGGATGAAAAAGGCAATCAGCATAATCGCCGAACCTAGTCCGTTATAGATCAGAAACGTATTGGCCGCCTTTTCCCTGCGCATGAAGCCCCAAATGCCGACAAGGAAAAACGTCGGAATGAGCGTCGCTTCGAAAAACAGGAAGAACAAAAACAGGTCGCGCGCCATAAACACGCCCAGCATACCAATTTCCAGCAGCAGGAAAAAGATAAAATACGACTTCCATCTTTTTTTAATTTTCAAAGATGCAAAAGCCGCCGCCGTACTTAGCAAGGCTGTCAGGAAAACCAACGGAAGCGACAAGCCGTCTACGGCCATATGGTATTTGAATTCATAAAAAAACGTAGTGATTTGCTCACCCAACAGTTCTCTGTTGAGCGCGATGCGGATCCACTCAAACTGCTCCCGGTATTCAAACCCTTCCGGCCGGTTCAAATAATCGGCATACAACCAGGCGGCAAGGAGCAAAGGGATGAAAGTGGCCGCCATTCCGACCGTTTTGATCCACCGGCCTTGCGATCCGGGTATGAATGTCAGAATAAGCACCCCTAGCAACGGAGAAAAGGCAATCAGCGACAAGACAGGTATGTGATCCAACATCAAATGAACCTCCTCC
>JGI25328J35697_1001936_pt1 | contig 13471 bp, 7 predicted proteins | sample HigsolmetaAR203D_FD_35697 | JGI IMG/M metagenome (IMG submission 35697)
GTTGCGCCTGGTGCAGCAGTACCGGAAACTTTGTACGAAGACAGGACGCCAGGGAGTACATCTGTTACAACCACTTCTACAGATTCTTCGTCAAGCAGGTCAGCCGGCATTTCATTATCATCATCATCTTCATCGTCGCCAACTTTGCCGCCAGCGAACTGTTTGAAGAAGTTGGTGGTGAATTCTTCGAGTTCATCGTCATCGTAGTCTCTCTTCGCGTCATCTACGGAAGATACTTTGATGACGTAGTCCCAGATGTTACCATCGTCGTTGGTTTCTACGAGGATTACGTAGTCGCCTTCGTCGATGCCGTCGCCTTCTTCCATGTCATACGCGTTGATGAAGGCAGTTTTGGAGTTCAGCGTGAAGGTAGCTTTTTTCTTCTCGCCATTTTCTTTGTACTCGAAGTAGAACTTGTTGCTGCCGTCTTTCTTGTCAACGCGAGCAACCGTCAAAGCATCCAGATCTGCTTCTTCCAGTTGAGCTTTAGTTGCCGGTGCGTATTTGCCATCGCCAAAGAAGTCTGCGACATCAAAGTCTTTGGCTCCGTCAACAACTTCGACAACATCCTTCACGATAACTTCGTCGCTGGAGTTCAGGCGGAACGCGATGAAGTCGCCGCGGTCGATGTTTTTATCCAGCAGATCTTCGAAATCGTTGTCCAGTTTGAAGGTTTTGGTCGTTACCTTGCCGGTTTCGCCGTCTTTGGTAATAACCTCGATCTCGTCGTTGTCGCTGCGACCGCCCAGTTGGGTAACCAGACCGTACATCGTTTTGCTGCCCAGGCCTTTACCAGCTACAACGAAGATTGCATCTACTTCTTCTTCTTCTTCATCTACAGCATAGTATACATCCAGGTCATTCTTGTCAGCGATGTCGGAGAACTTCACTACACCCGGGTTTTTCAGCTCGGAACGTTTACCGGTGATTTCGCCGGTCATGTCGAAGATGGCCGTGTCGGAAGTAACGACATAGAGACCGTCTTTGTCCTTGATGGTTTCATCATCTTCGTCAGCTGCGTCATTCCAAGCTTTGTCTTGCAGGTGTTTCAGCTTGATCGGGAGAACTTTAACTTTCTCTGCATCGCCTTTGGAATTCAGCGTTACTTCCAGCAGCAGGATGTCTTTCTTATCCGGAATAAAGTCTTTTTCGATTTTATCCGGATCTTTTTCGTACGACTTGCCATCTGCATCGTAAACGTCTTCCGGATCGATCGTGATATCCAGCTCTTTGCCTTTCTCGTTGATGATGCCGAATTCGTATTTACCTTTGCTGTACTCGGCTTTGCGAGTCAGGATCGCTTTGAAGCGGCGATCGTCTACGCTGTCCTTGGTTTCGATATGGCGGATACGGCCAGATGCATCCAGGTACAGTTTAACTTCTTCGCCACGCAGGTCGCGAACCAGATCCCAGTTGCCCTTGCCCAGCTCTTTCACATCTTTGTTGGCGTTGTCGGAGTAAGTGGAGCCCGTACGGAAACGATAGGTTTTACCGTCGATTTCCAGACGGTTGTCGCCGTCGTTTCGTACAATTACGCGTTCCACTTTACCTTCAACTACAGTGCTGTTCGCGAATACCAGCAGCTTTTTCTTGTTGCCGTTTGCGTAGTAAACGCTGTACACGTCCATTTCTTTCAGGTCGGCCAGTTTCGCCGGTTTGTTGTCGCGGAATACCAGGAAGTCTACGCCTTCTTCCAGATCTTTCAGCGCGTTGAAGTTGCCGCCATCCAGGTTCTCGATTTTTTTCTTGTCAGCGTCTACTTTCTTGATAACTTCGGAACCGTATTTGTAACCTTCTTTGTTTTGGTCCAGCGTTTGGTCGTCGATTACGTGGATGTAGCTGATTTTGTTGTCTTTATCCAGAACAACTTTGGCGGAGAAGGTGTAACCATCGTTTGCCTTGATGATTTCCTTGATACCTTTTACGTTGCTGTCGTACGGTTGGAAGTTGAACGTAACTTTGGTATCTTCGGTGAAACGATAGGTTTTGCCGCTGCCGTCCAGTTCGATTTCCAGATCGTTCAGATCGGAAGTTTTGCTGATGTCATCCACTTTGAACTTGGACTTGTCGTTCAGGTAGAAGGTGCCCAGACGGTCCATAACCACGTCTTCGTCCTCGGAACCTTCCATCCATACAACGGTGTTTTCCTTGTCGTCCTTGATCCACACTTGTACGTGTTGACCAGCGAACTCGTTCGGGTTGATGCCGTCAGCCACTTTGAACGTGGTGCCTTTGGAGCCCATGCCGGCGTCTTTGCCGCTCAGGACGATTTCGTTGGCTTTCAGGGAACCCAGACCGATAACCGGTACGTTGGTTACGAGCGGCAGTTCGCCTTTGCTGTCGCGAGCCCATTGCATGTCGTATACGTCAACGTCCAGGTACTTGGTCAGCAGGGTTTCGTCTTTCACTTCAAAACGAATGTCAGTACCGAACTCAACTTGCTCCATCAGTTTTACGCGGAGCGCGTTGTCCATCATTTTGAAGATGTCACCGCGAGTAGCCGCGTTGTTCGGAGCTGCGATGTTTTTCGCAATGTTCAGCTTAGCAGCTTCTGCGATCATGTTGTTCGGCCATACGCCTTTAACAGCCGGCTCGTAACCCAGAACGCGAACGATCATGGTTACAGCTTCTGCGTAAGTAACGTTGTTGCCAGGACGGAAGGTTTTGTCCGGGTAACCTTTTACGATTTCTTGACCGGAAGCCACGTTAACATAGCCAGAGAACCAGTCGCTCGGTTTTACGTCAGTGAAGATGGACTGGTATTGTGCCAGTTTTGCACCTTCCGACATGTTTTTCAGACGAACCATCAGGGTAGCGAACTCGGCACGGTTGATCGGACGATCCACACCGTATTCGCCGTTGCCATAACCGGAAACCAGGTTCAGTGCTGCCAGGCGTCCTACTACTTTCTGCAGATCGCTATCCATTTTAGGAGCTTCGGTGTTGGTGGTCTCCTCGGCAGCGAATGCCATCGGTGCTACAGTAAGTGCAAGTGCACTTGCCAGTACGCTGTTAACAACCTTTTTCATAACCTTGGGTTCTCCTCCTCTGGTATAAACAAATTGTTCTTGGGGAATATTTGTTTTCGATCTATCTCTCTTTTTAAAGCCCGAATCCTGCAAGCGCGTGTCACCTCCTTTCGCAGGACTGCATTGACATTCTTGCTCACATAAATCTCTAGTATTTTCAGTATTGTGTAAACGCGGCAATCCCTAGTGTAACACAGTTGCTAGATTTCGTGAATCTTTTTTACACAATTCCCCGTTTTTCGTGTGACATCCTATTAAACGCCTCAGACCTNAAAAAGTTGCGGTGCCTCCGAAAAAGTTTTTNANTTTTTTTGTGGCCGTTNCTTTCACGTATTATGTATGCAGTGACATCCGCCACACCTCGTATTATAGGACAGGCGGGACGGACTGTCACTCATGAATCTTTTTCCAAATCGCCAAGAAAATTTACTGTTCTTCCGTTACCTTCCTGTAGCTGTCTCGAAGTTTACGACAGCCAGGTTGTAGTTTTGCACGGCCTGTTCGTACTGGTTCTCCTGATCAGCAAGCGCTTCTGCTGCCTGAATCACTTCCAGCGTGGTCGCCAGGCCGTTTTCATAGCGCAGGCTGGTCAGGCGATAGCTCTCTGCCGCCGCTTCCTTGGCCTTTTTNTGGAATTCNANGCTCAGTTTCGCCGCATTCAGGCTGTAGTAGGCTTCNGCTACTTCGCGGGAGACGGTGCGCTTTTGTTCCTCGATCGCCAGCTTTGCCTTTTCCACGTTGTAGCGGGCGATTTTGCCCGGGTACGTGGACAGGGCGGAATACTCCTCAATCAGCTTCACATTCAGTTCGGCCAGACTCAACTCTTCCTGCTTTTGCGTGATTTCGATACGCTGCTGCAGCGCCTTTTCCTGTGCCTGTTGCAGCGTCATCGACGGGGCGGCCACCTGTTTGTTTTCGTTGGACAGCTTCCATTTCTTGTCCAAATCCACCCCGAGGAATTCGTTCAGCTTCATGCGGGCAATCTCCACGTTGTTTTCCGCCGCCGCCAGCGCTGCCTGCGCACCGGCTACGCCCATTTCCGCCTGCAGGATGTCCGTCTTCGCCTTGGTGCCAACGTCAAAATGGGCTTTGGCCACCTTGAGCTGGGTCTGGGCACGCTCCAGGCTTTGTTTCTTCAGATCCAGGTCGGCTTGTGCATGCAGCAGGGCGTAATACAGTTGTTGAGCTCCCAGCTTGATTTGGTTCTCCGTTGCCTGTACCGCCAGCTTGTTCAGCTTTTCCGTCATTTTCGCCTGCGCGCTGGTCACGTATTTTTGCTTGGCGGCGTCCAGCGAACGGACGAATTCGGAAGGGATCTCCGCTACCGATCTGTATGTAAGCTCGGCGTTGACGCTTGCATTCTTTTCGTCCAGGCGGGCCTGCTGCAGCTTGGGATTTGTCTTCAGCGCCTGTTCCACCGCTTTTTCCAGCGTCAGTGTCTCTGCGGCATCTTGCGCGACAGGTTTAGCGGCTGTGTCCGCTTGATTGTTCTGGTTCGAGGGAGTGGTTTGTGTCTGATTGGTCGCCTGAGATGCGGTCCCATCGTTGGCAGACTGGGCCATGGCCCCTGCGCCAATCGAGGTGGCGACAAGCGCAGCCAGCGAGATGGCCAGCCATTTCTTCGGCGAATATGGAAGGTTCATGTTTCTGCACTCCTTTTCGCATTTTTGTCGGTTCCGACAGTACGGAAACTTGGTGGTTTGTCCCAAGATTCACTATATCACAGTTAAATGTTTCGTACACGAAGAATCTCGCACTTCCAGGTTTATCCTCCTACCGTTCATACTTTACCATGTATACACCTCCGCTCTCCCTGTTAGCACATGAAAACTGTCCCGTGTTAGTACGAATGAGCGGCGAAAAAATTTCACCATTCGCGCAGCGCACCGGAACGTGCTATGCTAACCCTTGAGGTGATGTGTAACATGCTGCAGCAGTACAAAACAGTCGCCGGGTATGGTGAAGACGAAATTGTCATCGAGCGTTCCCGGTTTATCGGATATGCCCAACGCGTCACAACGGAAGAAGAGGCTGCCGCCTTCATCGCCATGATTAAAAAGAAGCACTGGGACGCAACGCACAACTGTTCCGCCTTTGTCATCGGCGAAAACGACCAGATTCAGCGCTCCAGCGACGACGGAGAACCGAGCGGGACAGCCGGCAAGCCGATCCTGGAGTGCATCAAAAAGAACGGCCTCAAGGACACCGTGGTCGTAGTCACCCGTTATTTCGGCGGGATCAAGCTGGGTGCGGGCGGCCTGGTGCGCGCCTACACGGCCGGCTGTGTCACGGCGCTAAAGGCTGCGGGCATCGTCGTCCACACCCTGCACCAGCAGATATCGGTTACCGTCGACTATCACTGGTGGGGCAAGGTGGAAAACGAACTGCGCCTCGGCCAGCACCGGGTCACCGCCACCGACTACACGGACAANGTNACNGTACACCTGCTGATTCCCGATGGCCAACAGGATGCCTTTGTGGAGCAGATGACCAATTTGACCAACGGACAGGCCGACATTGTGCTGGGGGATCGCGAGTACGTGGAAGTGCCGGTGGAGGCCGTTGGCGGAGACGAATAACCCGAATCGAAAAACTTGTGTCCCGCACTAAGATTGTCTAGGATGGAGAGGTAAGCAAGAAACCAACAATTCGTAAAGGCGGGGAGCGCAGTGGGGAAAACGCTGGACGAGCTGTTTGACAAGCTGGATGCTGTTGCCGAGCGGATGGAGCAGGGGTTTCGGGAGATCGACAAGCGGTTTCAGAACGTGGACAGGCGGTTTGAGCAAATTGACAAACGGTTTGAACAGATTGACAAGCGTTTTGAGCAGATCGACAAACGGTTTGAACAGATTGACAATCGGTTTGAACAGATTGACAAACGTTTTGAACAGATTGACAANCGTTTTGAACAGATTGACAANCGNTTTGAACANATTGACAAACGGTTTGAGCGGATCGAGGAGCGCTTGGACAAACACGAGCGCCGCTTAATCAGCGTGGAGGAGATGACGGCCTCTCTCATCCAGATGGTCGGTCATACCAACGCCCGCTTGGAAGAGGTGCAGGCGGACGTCCACGATCTCCACGCGGCGTTCAAACAAACCAACGAAACCGTGACCTTTTTGGACAAAAAGGTGTGGGAACAGGAAAAGCAGCTGTTCCTGCTGCGCGAGAGATTTGACAAGTATCTGGACGACAAAAACAGAAGCTGAAGAGGAAATTCCTCTTCAGCTTCTTTCATTGTTACTGCTTCGGCAGTTTTTTCAGTTGGACCATGACGCGGATGGTGATGACCGCCATCTCTGCGCGGGTCAGATAAGACTTCGGCAGGAAGCGGTACGTCGGCTTTTTGGCTGTCGGATCGTTCGGTTCGCCATTCATGATCTTCGCTTTGGCCACCGCCAGTACGGNAGGCTGCGCATAGTAGCCGACATCCTTGGCGTCGGTAAACATCTTGGCCAGGGCCGTTTTTGCCGCATCCGGCGTGCCCAGTTTCAGGTTGAGCGCGCGGGCGATCATAATTGCCGCTTCTTCGCGGGTCAGCGGATCGTCCGGACGGAAGTAGCCCGGCTCCTTGCCGCGAACGATGCCGGCGCGGGCNGCCGTTTCAATGTATTTGTACTGGTAGTCCCACGTGTCCCGTGTCGGACGCACGTCGTTGAACGTCGGCGAAGACGGCGTGCGGCTGTCGGCGTACGGACCGTCATTGATCGGCAGGTCGAGCGCCTTCACCAGCATGGTGGCAAACTCGCCGCGCGTGATGTCACGGTTGGCTCCAAACGAGATGGCGCTGTAGTTGGGCATGATCCCTTTGGCGTACAGCGTCTCCATCGCGTCACGCGCAAAATCGTGATTGACCACGTCGTCAAACGACTCTCTGGTCTTCATGACCATGTAGTACCCAAATCCGGCAAACGGCACCGTGATGGTCTTCTTGCTGGTATTGACGACTCCGCCAAGGTTTTGCCATTCATCCCCATTGTGATAGTACACGGTCAGGATGTTGTTGGCCGCGTTGACAATCGACTGATCGTACTTGATCGTCAATGTGCCTTGTTTGCTCGGCACCAGGTTGTCTTCGTAGCGATCCTTGAAGGTATCGATTTCGTCCCCGTCGGTGTAGTACGGATCGCGTCCGCCCGGCGCGTTTTTGTCACCGGCATCAATGTAGTAGAGCGGGCTGGCGTAGTTGAAGTTTTCATTCAGCGCCAGTTTGGACTTCATGTCATCGTCCGGAATCGACACTTGTCCGGTCGTCCGGTCGGCAATGCCGAAGTACAGCTCCACATCGACAAAGATGTCCTTGGTCGGATTGGTGACTTCTTTGCCCTCCCGTTTGTTGGGCGGCGACACCAGTACGGTTCCGGAAGGGAACTTCAGCTCCAGGCTCTTGTCAAAGACGCTGAACGACGTTTTCTTGCCCAATACTTCGCGATACTCGGCACCGTTTACGGACGAGTTGGCATTGAAAATCTGAATCTCGTCGTTGTAGGACGTGTTGCCGACATAAACGGTGTACTTGATCTTGTTCAGGCCCGCTTTCAACGCAACGGTAGCGGTAAACACATAGTAGGATTTCGGGACTGGTCTGCCCAGGTCTTCATTGTACTCGAAATCCCGCTCCGTGGTGTTGGTTACCTTCGCTTCCGTTTTGCCGAACATCACCTTGGTCGCATTTTCCGCAAAGATTTTGATCGGCACGCTGTTGGCATTGACGATGATGTACGGGTCGCTNTCCTTGGCTTTGACCGGGGAGATGACTTCCCAGCTGTTNGTGGTCTGGTCAATCTTCACATCGTAACGAACCACCGCGCCGTTGCCGTCNTCGGCCACGATCGTGTAGGTGGTGGTGCCGTTCTTCTTCAGGGTAAGCGGGAAGAGCGCCAGTTTTTGCTCCTGCTCCTCGCTTTTGGTGATCTCATCCTGAATTTGCTCCANCAGGTCGCCGTAGTCGCTGCTGCGCATTCTGGCCCTAAACGACGTCTTCGTTTGAGCATCGAAGTTGTACTCCTGGAACTCCCGGCGCAGCCCGGAAGGAATCTGGCTCAGCGTGTCGTTGTAATCCTGGTTGTCTTCCTTTTGTTCCCAGTCGCCGTTTTCGTAGCGGAAATCGGCAATGCGTCTGCCGTTTTTCTCAATGTAGACGTGCTCTGCGTCTTTTACCGTAAACGTAAACTGGCTCAGGAACTTGGCGCCTGTCCGGTAAGCGGTGTCTGTCGGCTGTTTGACCAGTTCGTTGTCCTTGCCNTTTTCGCTGATTTCCAGCTTGACGTCTTCAATCGTCGGNGCTTTGGACGTGATGTACAGGATCTTGTACGTGAAGCTGACGGACGGCTGCGTGGTCAGCGTGATTTCCAGCGTGTGTTCGCCTTTGGACTTGATGTTGTTCTGCAGGGATGCCTTGCTGATCGTAAAGGTGTTGTTGGACCCCACTGTCGGAGTAANCGTCGTTCCGTTCAGCTTGACTTCGATGTTGCTGGACGTCAGGTCGTAGTTGTACACCTTCCCGCTCAGCGAAACGAAGTCGTCGTCACTCTTGATCTGATACCCGCTCTCAAAGCTGCGGACCTGNCCCGAACCGTCAATGTACGTCAGCTGCAGATACGGCGCAATCTGGATGTTCAGTTTGTACGTGACGGACAGGGACGTCGTGCCGTCGGAATACCTGATCTCCAGATCCCCNGTACCCGCCGGCAGGTTGGACAGGGTAAACCTGAACTGCGTTGCAGAAAGCGCGTCGAGCGTATAGTTAATCGGGCTGCCGTTGTACGTTACGGTGTAATTGGACTGCGTACCGCCCATGTTCACCGTCTTCAGGTCTACCGTAAAGGTGGATTTCCCCACCGGGTTGACCGTGTACTCGGACAGCAAGGTCGAGTCGATGTACGCTTCGACAAATCGCGGTTTGGAACCGTCCACATAGGTAAACCTGTAGTCGTACCCGTTCACCTGGAAGAACCCGGAGTCCGTCTGCAGGCCCGTGGTCGGATCGGTGGTGGTGTACTCGTAGCTCAAGGTTACCCGGTAGGTGACGCCGTCATCCAAAATGCCGATATCAGCACCGCCGCTTGCAATCGGCGCGGTGAGGACATACTCGGTAAAGCCGTTGCCCTTGTACGTCCGGGAAGAGGGCGAGATGTTGTCTACCGAGAACGTTCCCCCGGTTTTTTCGTTTTTGTACTCCAGTTTAAACTGCTTGATCGTTTGTTTGTCGGTCTCTTCAAATTGCANCAGAGCCGTACCAGTGATTTGATACGCTTCGCTGTTGGGACTGTTGGTTCCCGGCAGGGTTGCCACCTGGCCCTGCACCAGATTGGTCACAGGTGTCGGCGGTGTTCCCTGTTTTTGAATGGTCACGTTATAGAACTGGTTGGCGGTATCCTGGGAACGGGACACCACATGGATCGTCCGGNTGATGACGCCCACTTTCTTGTTGTCGTTGTAAACGGTAAACTCCAGCCGGTTTTCACCCAACTGCGANGGCAGGTTGGCGGCGAATGCGCCGGACGTGACCCTCGCCTCCACTTCGTCGCCGGTGGTCACGTTTTTCACGATGACTTTCTCGGCGTTCTTCACCTTACCGTCCACATTCAGGGTCAAACGGTTGGTCGATGCCACCGTAATCAGCGTGGTAGCCGACGTGAGCGGCGTGTCATTTACGCTGATGCTGTCAATATAGGGCGTGTTGTTGTACTGCACGTAGAATTGANAGTGTTCCTTGGTGACGCTTCCCACCCGTTCATAGAACGAGATGACGTTCAATCCCGGCTTCAGGGGGATGTCCCAGAACGTAAAGGTGTTGGTGCCGCTCAGGGTCGGCGTCGTGGAACTGAGATCCTCAATCGTCTGCCCGTTGTTGGTGGTAATTTTCAGACGCAGGTTGGCGCCTGTCACACCCGATCCGTAAATCCCGCGCAGCGTAATTTTGTTTTCCGCATGCAGCAACGGATTNGTGACGCTTGTCCCCTGATTGGGGTAATCGATCAGGACAATCGGGCTGTTCTGCGGTCGGTAATCGTAATATTGCAGGCTTTCATAGCCGGTGTTGACCGACACCACCTTGATAACGTTGATNCCGTTTTTCAGATCGATGGTGCCGACAGGAATCTCAGAGCCGTCGTTTTTCGCTGTCGGAGCCGTAATGGTCTGAACCGCTTTCCCGTCCACCTGCACTTCCAGTACGGGGCTGGGGTCCAGATTGCCGGGATCCGAGTATTTGATCTTGAGATTGGTCAGTTTGCCGGAATGGGTAACAAGCGCATCACTGGCACTGTTCCCGGTGCCCGGCTGGTTCGGATTGACCGGCGGGATCAGATCNGACGGAGGCACGATCTGCAGTGTCGCCCCGGTCTGCTGTTTTTCCAGCTTGTAGTACATGGTGGCTTTTTCGGAGCCAAACCATACTTCCACTTTGGTCACTGCGCCGTTCCGATCAATCGTGATCGGCGGGAGCGTCAGCGTCTGTCCGACAAAGGCAGGGGCAGGATTATAGATTACCTGCGTGCCGTCTACGGCCACGGCGACCGTGTTGCCGGAGGCGGCCGTATTGGTCAGGACGATGCCGTCAATCGTTCTGTTCTTGACCTCAACCGGATTGGCAAAAGTACCGAAGGCATTAGTCTCGGAGCTGTCCACCACGATGGACGACGGGTTGGTAATCGTCCAGGTTCCCGCGGCTGACGCAGGCATCGCCGGAACCAGGCCGGTCACCAGCAGCAGCATCGTCAGACATACTGCGAGCCAACGCCGAAATTGCTGATACGTCGTTTGCAAGGTCTTCACCTCTCCACATGTTTTTGTTCTCGGATTTTGTCCCCTGCCCGAGAGCGTAAGAGACGCCATTCTCGTCTTTTTCTTTTATCGGAAAATCATCGGTTTTGCTTTACTTCTTTATGTTAAAAAGCGGAAAAAACCCCTGCTGGTCATCCAGCAGGGGTTTGCCCGACTAGTGGCTTCGCCGTTCCGTATACTTGATTTTTAACCGTCGGACCGCGTTGATCAGCGGGCGGTGACGGCGGCCGACGAGACCGACCACCTCGGTGGCGAGATGCATCGCGAACAGCAGCGCTGCCATCACGATGATGGTTGTCCATTTGGTCGTTTTCGTCAGCACAATCGCCATCGTGCCGAAGAAGATGCTGATCGTATAGATGGTCAGAACCGTGGCCCGATGCGACAGGCCCATGTTCAGCAGACAGTGGTGCAGATGCCCTTTGTCCGGGCTGGAAATCGGCTTTTTGTTCACGATTCGGCGAACAATCGCAAAGAACGTATCCCAGAGCGGAACGCCCAGCACCACAATCGGGATGATGAACGAGACGAACAGCGCTTCCTTAAAGCCCATGATGGACAGCGCCGCCAGGTTGAAGCCCAAAAACAGCGAACCGGTGTCCCCCATAAAAATGCGGGCCGGATGGAAATTAAAGTACAGAAAACCCAGGATGGCCCCCAGCAGCACGAAACAGTAGATGGCCACGTGTTCGTAGCCGGGACCGTTGAGCAGCGCCACGATCGCCATGGTGGCAGTGGCAATGGCCGATACGCCGGCGGACAGCCCGTCCAGACCGTCGATCAGGTTGACCGCGTTGGTGACACCGACGATCCAAATGATCGTGATCGGGGCCGCCAGCCACAGCAGCCAGCCGCTGGTAAAGTCAATGCTGCCTTCGTACGGCAGGTTGACAATGCCGATTTTCAGGCCAAACGGAATGACGACCACGGCTGCCGCCAACAATTGGCCAAACAGCTTCCACTTGGGCGATAGCTGCAGTTTGTCGTCCAGTATCCCCACTGTCATGACGATCGTTCCGCCGATGAAAATCCCCAACATTTCCTTGAAACCGGAAAATGGAACAAACAGCAAAAACGAAACGAGATAGCCCGCGTAGATGGCCAACCCGCCCATGCGCGGCATGATTCGCGTATGCACCTTGCGCTGGTTGGGCTTATCTACGGCGCCGATGGATTCAGCCAGTTTTTTCACATAGGGTGTGGCCGCAAAAGCCACGATCAGTGAAGTCAGAAACCCGAAAATCATCGTTGACATCGGCAGTTTCTCCTCTCTACGGGCACCTTCCGGAGCGGTTTTCCCCTTTTTCCTTCAAGACAGTCCACACAAAGCGCGGAATGGCCAACTGCCGCTTCCAGCGCGACGGCTGAGCAAGCAACCGGTACAGCCACTCCAGATGCAGCCGCTGCCACAGCTTTGGCGCTCGCTTTACTTTCCCGGCAATGACGTCAAAGCTGCCGCCCACTCCCATCATCAGGATTGCCTGCAGTTGATCGCGATATTTGGCGATCCACTCGTCCTGCTTGGGAGAGCCCATCGCCACAAAGAGCAGATGGGGCGCTTTTTCCGCAATCTCCTCCACGATTGCCGGCTCTTCGCCTTGTTGAAAATATCCGTCCCGATACCCGACGATGCGCGCCCCCGGATATCGTGCCGCCAGCTTTTCCGCCGCCAGCCGATTCACTTCCGGGGACGCCCCCAACAGATATACTTTCCACTGGTGCCTGTCCGCCGCCGCCATCAACGCTTCGAGCAAATCGATGCCCGTGACGCGCTCGTTGATCGGCTGCTTCGTCCACCTGGCCGCGTACACGATCCCGATGCCGTCGGGAACGACGTAGGCTTGTTCCAGGATGGCGCGCAGCGAACGCTTTTCCCGCGCCAGCATGACGATCTCCGGATTGGCGGTGACGACGTGCGTTTTGCGTCCGTTTTCGATGCGTTCGACAAGATCATCGACCGTTCCGGCAAAACCGCGCGTGGAAAACGGCACTCCCAATATGGTTGCGACCTGTTTGGTCAATAGTTTCACCTTCATTGTAGAGACGCTATGCGCCTATAAAAAGTTGCACATTAGCCATTCTACCCGAAAAGAAAGGCACATTCAAGAAATTCATGAATGTGCCTGCTTCACGTCAACCAGAGCAAACATCAGATCGCCCTCGACCGCGACCTTGTCGTTCACCCTCGCAATCGCGTGACATTTGCCGATGGAGCCGCGCAAGCGCGTCATTTCCACTTCCAGGACGAGTGTGTCGCCCGGTTTTACCTGCTCCTTGAACCGGACGCCGTCAATGCCGGCAAACAGCCCCAGTTTTCCTTTGGTTTCCTCCGTGTGCATCGCCACTCCGCCCACTTGGGCCAGTGCCTCGACGATCAGCACACCGGGCATGACCGGGTAGCCGGGAAAATGGCCTTGGAAAAACGGTTCATTGATTGTAACGTTTTTGATCCCCACGGCCCGTTTGCCCGGTTCCAGCTCGACAATCTTGTCCACCAGCAAAAACGGGTAACGATGGGGAAGGATCGCTTGAATGTCAACTGCGTCCAAAGGGGTCCGCAATTCCATAAACACCGCTCCATTTCCATACTTTATACGTTGCATCCGTGTATGAAGAACATACCGCAAACTGAGAATAAAGACAACCCCCCC
>JGI25328J35697_1001944_pt1 | contig 13421 bp, 8 predicted proteins | sample HigsolmetaAR203D_FD_35697 | JGI IMG/M metagenome (IMG submission 35697)
AATCCGTTCTTCATCAATTTTAAAATTCAAGCGCAACGGTCGTTCCACAGTGATTTTTTGATAACCGAAATCCTCATTATCGAAAATCTTAACATACTCACCTTNTTTAAAATCTCCGTACAGACGAACAATTTCTTCTATTTGCTCATCGGTAATTTCATTTCGTTTATTACCGAGACTTTTCTTCATCTTTTTATAAAAATCGACCGCATTTACAAGCTGCACTTTGCCACGACGGTGCGCTGCTTTATTATTTGTCAAAATCCAAATGTATGTCGCAATTCCTATATTATAAAAGAGGTCATTCGGNAAGGCAACAATCCCTTCAACCAAATCATTTTCNAGTACATAGCGACGAATTTCGCTTTCCCCGGATCCCGCATCTCCGGTAAAGAGTGGCGATCCGTTCATAATAATCGCGAGCCTTGAACCATTTGGGTTTTCTTCGGTCACAGGTTTCATTTTAGAAATTAAGTGTAATAAGAATAAAAGCTGCCCATCACTTGTACATGGTGTCCCCGGACCAAAGCGCCCAGCAAATCCTAATGTTTCATGCTCGGTCTTAATCGGTTTTTCATAGGACTTCCAATCCACTCCATACGGCGGATTCGTTATGAGATAGTCGAACTTTTCACTTGGGAATTGGTCATTGNATAATGTGTTTCCTAGCTTAATATTTTTNGCATCCCCGCCNTTAATTAGCGTATCCGCCTTACAAATCGCATAGGANTCAGGATTAATTTCTTGGGCAAAGAATTTTAAATCTGCTGTTGGGTTTAACTTTTCCAGATATTCACTTGCTACCGAGCCCATGCCTCCTGTCCCCGCTGCACAGTCATACAGGGATTGTGTTACACCGTGTTTTGTCAAAATATCATCATCATCTAAAAACAATAGATTGACCATTAAACGTATAACTTCACGAGGGGTATAATGGTCCCCGGCCTCAGCATGTTCACTAAAACGCCGGATTAATTCTTCAAAAATATACCCCATCTCCACGTTTGACACGACATCCGGATGCAGGTCAAGTTCACTAAACCGTTTAATCGTTAAGTATAAAAGATTATTGCTATCAAGTTTGTCAATTTGGCGGTCAAACTCGAAATTTTCCATAATATCACGAGCCGTTTTCGAAAAACCGTTAATATAATCCCTCAAGTTATCCGCAATATTATCGGCATCACTGAGTAATTTTGAAAAATCATATTGACTTATGTTATGGAAGTTTTGCTTTGCGATGCGGTTCAATATCGGTTCACGTGCATCTTCATTTAAGTGTTTAAATTTTTCGGAACTCGTCAGCACCTCTTCTTTTGTGCTTTCTAGAACACAATCAAACCGGCGCAACACGGCAAGGGTAGAACAACTTTACCATAATCTTCCGGCTTATATGGTCCTCTTAAGATTTCTGCAATCGACCAGATGAAACTTACTTTATCTTGAAAATGAATCATTTCGATCTCCTCTTAATAAACGGGTACAGACCCCCAATTTTATACTTTTATTACAATTGTACCATTATAACGGAACTTTTTAATAATATTCCACTATATTGGTATCTCCTTTTTTTGGCTTTTTCTCTAGCATTTATGGTAGAGGTGAAATAATGACGAATTTGAAGGGACTAATTGGCACACAAATCAAAGCAATTCGAAAAGCAAATGGGCTTATTCAACAAGACGTTGCGGATAGAGTGGCAGAAAATACAGGTCAAATGAGTTTTAGCAAATCACGCATTTCTGAAATCGAAACCGGGAAGCAAAACACTACTTTAGAAACTTTAGAAATGATTATCAAGGCTTTAGGAGTCAAACCCGTTGAATTTTTTGATTTCAAAAAAATCATTGAAGAAGATAGGGAAAATGAAATCATGGACAAATCACTGTTGTTGGATTGTCATTATTCCATGTTAAAGGAACGAGAACTAGATGAGGTTAAATATGTAGTAAAAACAACGAAGGAACTTTTTAAAACAATGGATGGAAAAAAGAAGAAAAACTAAAACAGCTACAGTGACCTTGAGTGTCATTGTAGCTGTTTTGTCTTAGGATGACTTATGGAGACAAAAAGTTAAAAATAATTTCTAATGGTAGTTAATACCCTTTCTAAATCACTTTCATATAATTTTCCAATTTTAAATAATAATTCTTGATAATGTAATGTATTTAATTTTGAACACCTGACTACAGAAGGCTTGTCTAGGCCAGCTTCTTCCCAATATTCAATAACAACATCAAACTCATTTCGAACCTGTTTGCTAGTAACAGTCGCAATTAAATGATCTAGTTCTGCAGCTACATTGTCATTACTCACAATAACAACCGGTCTTCTCTTACCATTTAACTCAACGGTCCAGATTTCGCCACGTCTCCCAGTTCTAGTCATCGTCAGTACCCCAAAAAATTTCTTCTTTCTCTTTTATAATTTGTTCTCTTGGAGGTCTGTTGTCAAAGTAGCGATCGTATAACTTATTCAATAATTTTATTCGTTCGCTGTTATCCATTTCTATAATTGCTTTTAAAATTTCTTCAGCAGTCATATAAACCACCTCAAATAAATTTCATTCCATGTATATTATACAGTAATTTTTATCATGTTGACAAAAACAACCATTTAAGTCCAGGAATATTTTTCAACTATTCTAGCAAAATTTTATTTTCCATACAGGTTAACTTCCGTAAAGGTTATTCAGTTGGAAAAATTGCTGAAATAATGATACTCACGCTGGATGAGCAAGAGAAATCAGAAGCGATATATAAAAGCATGAATGTTACAACATTTTTCAGTACCTGCTATTTACTAGGATCAGGCACTTTTTAGCCTATAATCCAAGCCCGCTAACCAAATCATTTATAAGATATCCATATAGATTTATGCCCTAAAAAACNAGTCCAATTCCATTTTTGTCATTAAATAACTTACCTGTCCCCAAAATTTTAGGCATTGTCGTAAAAAGAAGACAGGCTAATTATTTTTAAGAATGATGTGTTAAAATTCTTTCATTTATTCTTACATATTGTAATAAATCAGATAAATATTCATATGCAATTCCTCTTTGTAAAATATCATGATAAAACTGATTTTCAAAACTTCTTAAGCAACCGTAGCAGCTTGTATCTTCTGCACACCCACATGTACCTGCCACCTTTATTTTTGCATTTTCCAAGACTCCAATTAATTGTTTAGATATTTTCTTGGCATGACCTGCACCACCGGGAACATCATCATACAAAATGATGGACGTATTAATGAGATCCTCTCCACTTGCCCGATATAATGTTCCGCCAATTTCATTTCGAGCAATGCCAAGTTCCATACTCGCCCCTTCCATGATTGAGTATAAAAGAGACGGCCAAAAGCTCGTTTGGTTATATTTTTTATCAATAAGCGGCAACTTTATTTCAACAACATCCGTAATAAATTCATGACCTAAATGAACATGATATAAATATTTTGTATTTTCACATTTTTTACCTAGTCTTGTCTTATGCTCACTTTTTTGTTTTGTTTTCTTGCTATTACTTTCAAATGTTTTTGGAATAATATAACCACATTTTTTGCAAATTAAGTATCCTCTTCCTCCACCACTATTGACAATGACCATTTTTCCTCTTGAAGAATATTTGACATCTATTTTATGTGGTCCGATTTCAACTTCTTTTTGATATGTCTCTGTTAGTTCTAAGTCTTCATCTACATACGTATCAAATTTTACCCTTGAAGGCATTGGTTTTGCCTTCCTTCGCTCACCCGGATTTCCAGGAGCCTCATCTGCCCTTGTAGAAAATCCAAAAACGGGCTGGACATAATAAAAATAGTTTAAAGGCTCATTACAACATTTTTCCTCCCTATCTTCAAATGGTGTACCTAAGTCAACGTGATATGCGTATAATCGCCCACAATGTTTGCAAATGGCATACTGTTGGACCGGCCAGCCTTTCGATTTGTTCATATTTAATGCATAGGGCTTCCATACTTTTTTATTGGCTACAATTTCTGAATCTGGAGCAAATTCTGAAATAGCCAATTTTAAATCCCTAGAAATGTTCACTAATTTTGCATTCTCACTATTATGAAGAATATCCAAGTCAACAACATCCACAGGGAATCCATATTTCGGCAATACATTAGCTGAGGACAAAAAGCTTAGCACATTCTTTTGAAGATACGTATTTTGTATTTTTAAAATACTGTCACTCGGTCTTCGTTCACTGTCCAATTTCCTTTTTATTTCTTCCAATTCGTCAATTATTTCCTTTATATTTGCCTCAGCAATGACTAGTGCACCTTCACCATCTTTAACGAGATAATCCACCCATTTCCAATNATCAAGATCGACAAATGCTTGAATACTTTGAGATTTAGGGACAACAAATTTTAATGATTGTAAAATTTCTTCTGGCCGTTCATGTAACACTTCTTTCAATACTTGGACGGCACTTTTTCCACCTTCTCCTGAAATTTTCAGGAAATCATCTACCGTACCAAAATAACTTTCATACTTACGGAAAAACCAGGCAAATACAACAGAAAATATATGCCGCAGTACAATTTTCTCATTGTTTATCTCAATATATGGAGGCTTAATCATTCCTTTAATAATTTTTTCCGGAAATTGATAGTATGTTAAATCATGTGATCTTCTTTTTGCATAGGTAAGGGAAAATGCCGTTGATTCCGTACGTCTTCCGGCACGTCCTGCTCTCTGGATATAATTTGCTGTTTCCGGCGGGACATTTCGCATAAAAACAGCTTCCAATTGTCCAACATCTACCCCCATCTCAAATGTAGTTGAACAGCTTAGTACATTCACTTCGCCCTTTTCAAAACGGTTTTGTAGTCTGGAAGCATATTCACTTGTTAATTGGGCTGTATGTTCTTGGGCAATGAGGGGTAATGGTTTCATCTTTGAATATAATTGTTTATAATATGAAAATCTGTTCATGCCCTCTTTCATATTCAACTAAACTTCCTTCACAGCGAAAAGTTGGGCATATTCCCCTTATATTACTTGATACGATGCTTCCACATTTGTCGCAAATGAATAATTTTTCCGGTTTTTTTACTTGCCATTTCTTATAGTTAAGCTTATAAACAGTACCTTCTTTAGCTATTGCAGTTTCAGTAATGTACTCATCTCGAACCCAAAATTTATCAAACAAATTACTTGTTGCCAATTGTTTTAAGAGCCTTCTTGCCTTCTGTTCAACTTCTTCTTTTGAATAGCCTTTTTGCCTATACATTTTTTGGATAAAATCAAGCCTTCTATTAATTGATTTATCTTTTGGTAGCCAGCCAAGAATTTTATTCCCAAGTGAGCTATGCTCAGCCTCTATTTTAAAATAAGTTTCCCGATTTCTTGGAGAAAAGGCCGGATCTGTAATTGCAACTAAGTCGGGTAGTGTTATTGCATTCAATTCTCTTAACGTATTGAATAATACCTTATAAATTTCCCATAACTCATCAATTGTAAAATTTAATTCATTATGAATTCCAACGCTGTTTATATTGAGATTGGACCATTTATTCGGTTTCTCAGGGACAAATGAAATCAATCCTAGTCCTTCAAGACCAATCTGACGTTCTGAGTTCATAAATTCTTTTATCAAGATAGTTTGGATAAGCTTCTGTTTTTCAATATCGTCTAAACCAGGTTCAAAAAGATTTTTTTGTTTTCCATACTTCACAATTGCGTTCGTCAAACTATCAATTCGAATATCATCATACTCTTGGAGCTGATTAATCACTTGGATAATGGAATGCCGCCATAGAACATTGTTATACTTCGCTTGCAAATAGGATGCAAAAAATGCCGCTTCTTGCCGACTGTCTGAGAAAACTAATAATTTTCTACCTAATAAATTCTCATCAATTGACTCACTACTACGAAAGAAATCATCCTCTTCTAAAAGTTGCTTATTTGGTGGTATGCAAGGATATAATGCTCTTGTCAAAACTTCCGTTGCCGGGTCATCCGCTGTTCGAAACTGTTTAACTATATTTGGTGTGTGATTTCCACATTTCAAACATGTATTTACGGTATATTCAGCAATTTTTAATTTTAGTACTTTTATATATTTCTCTTCGGGAAAATTGCAACAATTTGTTTGTCGTTTTTTTCCAGCCTGTTCAATATGACCGCAAGCAGTACACAAAATATATTCATCGGTAGCAATTTCTTTTGCTTTATCGCTTCCAACAACAATTAATTCATCATCATCAACTGAAATTGTATGCATAGCCTCTTCAGGTTTACTCAACATGTAAAATTCCGGTTTACGCCTGTTCATTCCTTCAATATCTACATCAGCATCAGCATGCTCAAGTTTTTCATCTTTTGTCAGACCAACAATATATTCCTGACCGCATCTTTGGCAATTGGCCAGTTCGAAAGTTACAACCACATTTCCATCCGGCAATTTATATGATTTTCTTCTATCTAAAAATAATAATCTCTTTTTATAAAGCGATACATATGCACCTTCTAATGCTTTAACAAACACGTGGTATCTAGCAGGAAGCAATGGCATACTTTCTTGATCTTCTTTTGCCATTGCACATAGATTTACGAGTTGAACAATCGCTTCTAATCTTGCTTGATTGGAAAGATTTTCGTTTACAAAAAACTTTCTAGCTAAATCACTTAATAATTGCGGCTCGCTTTGTAATATCTCTTGTAATTGGATTACATTCAAATCATCTTTTAAAAAACTATATAACGCTATGTTATCTTTCGTTCTCTCTAACCCTGTATATTCTTTACTGCTTCTTTTTACTCCATGAATTTTCCGGTTCGTTAAATCAACCCGCTTTGATTCAATAATATCATCCGGATAAAAGGGTTCATGGAATAAATCGGTTGCAAATTTGGCTACTTCTTTGCGAGCATTTTTTCCACCACCTAATGTCGCGCTGGTCGCAATACAAGTTAAATGATTGTGTTGATAGTGAGATATCCGCTCTTTCAACTTTTGAATCAACATAGAAATTTCTGTTCCTTTTGCTCCGTTATATATATGTGCTTCATCGAGAACGATAAATTTCCAATGCTTGGCATTTTCACCAGAGAAAAATTCATTGTCTTTTGGCCGTAAGAGTAGGTATTCTAACATGGCATAGTTTGTTAACAAAATATGCGGAGGCGTTTTTCTCATTTGTTGTCTTGAAATTAATTCGTTTGGTATTAATTCAACATCAGGGTTGGTCTTATAAAAAAGCTCCTCTGCTTTTTTCTGTTCCTCTTCTGTCTCACCCGTATACCTACCGAAAGTGATATATGGATAATCTTTTAAAATATCCCTTAATCTAGCAATCTGGTCATTAGCAAGGGCGTTCATCGGATAAAGCAATAATGCCCGGACTCCATCCGTTAATGTTCCAGCTTCTTTTTCACGCATTAGTTCATTGAGAATTGGTAATAAAAAGCATTCGGTCTTCCCACTACCCGTTCCTGTTGCCACAATAATATTTCTTCCTTCAACAACCTTTTTAATAGCAGTTTCCTGGTGTATGTGTAACGGCCGTTCAAGAGGAAAATGATTTTTTAAAGCAAAAAATTCTTCGGAAATGACGCCATTAGCGATTAATTCCATTAAATTTTTCCCTTTAATAAAAGGTTGAGTAATTTCTATAAATGGACCTTTAACAAATTTTCCTTCTTCCCCAAGCATTTTTTTGCCTGATTCATTAAATCTTTATCTTGAAAGAAAAACATTGAACTTAAGTATTCGACATAGTCCTCTTTAATTTTTTTAGTCGTTGTAATTGGATTTAAACCCATGTATATCCCCGCTCCTTTTGCATATATAATTCAATAATAATGGAATCGCGATAGTATAACTTGTTACATTTTTCGATAGTATAGCCTAGTAGTTTTCGAAACTCCTTCGTTTCTGACATTAGGCCGTTGCGAATAAATGAGGCATATAATGCAATTAAACCAATATAGTATCCGATTTCATCAGCTTCTTTTCGTTTCGATAATGCTTGAAACACATCCATAAATTGTTTCTTTAAATGGGTATCGGAACAGATGTTTAATACTTCTACCAATTGTTCTTTCACGTGATTTAAATCTTTTTTTGTTTGTTCCCTCCATTCAACAAGTAATTGAAGCCTGGTCTTGCCAAAAATTTTTGTCTCTTGCACATCTTGTTGATTTTGGAATTCTCGTAAAAAGTCTGCCGTACTCTTTGAAAGGTTTCTTGGAAGCTGTATTGATTGATAAAGATATTGAAAGTATTGCTCAATATAAAGATTTTTCCCTAGATTTTCCTCAGAAAGAAATGAATGGTTTTCTTCACCAAATAAATCTTCTTCTTTTAAAATACGTATATCAGAAATTCCTGCCCAATTTAACCCAAACACTTTATTCTCTGATTGAATTAATTGAATAAATCCATATGCATCCTCATCGACTTTAGCTAGCGTTTGCATCTGTATTTCATTGATTTTTGGTTTACAAGTAAGATTGATACAATAACATTTTTGCAATAATTGTTTTTTATAGTCATTCGAAAACTTACTATCTAAAACATAACGAAATGCTTCATTTTTATTATCAAAAAATAAATCAAACACCGAATCAAAAATTTTTGAAATAACTCGTTTATCCACCCTTTTTGGAGGGAAACGGTTGTGTAAAATATATGCATAAGATAACATATTCATATCTTCCGGCATCTGTACTGAAAGATTTTTAATATCATTCTGTAATTTTAATAACCGTTTACTGGTAACTTTAGCTTTTAAAAACCTCGTTTTCAATATTTCGCTTAGTACTTTTTCCATAGGAGAGGTATCTTCTTCTGTTCTTCCTTTTATAATGCCTTTTTGGAAATTACTCAAAGTACATATGTCTGCTTCAATCTCATCAAAGAATAGGTTTTCTGATTCTTTTTGGATTAAAAACTTATAAATTCCCGGTTTAAGATGATTAATATTTATTTTTAATCTAGTCTTTTTATCATCAACCTTAAAATGATAGGGGGGATGCCAAGGTTTCACAAAGTTTACCATGACAATTTCTCTTCCGGTCTTTGTCCCTTCTTCCTCCCAGTCAATAATCACTTCATTTTCAATTTGTGTAAGTTTGCAATTGCGAATCACCATTTCATTTTGGAAACGGGCTACAATAAAACTTGCCGCTATATCTTCAGCACTATTTATTAATGACACCCAAAGATTGTAGTCCAAATGGGAAGCACCATTATTATTCCGGATTTCAAATAAATAGGGATTTAATGGTATTCTTAAACCTTCCTTATATGCAATTTGAAATTCATTTTCCAAAATTATTTGTAAGTCCGTATCTATTAATTGTAATTTTATCTTTTGAATGTCTTGGAATTGATGAAAACCGAATGCAAATAATAAATATGGGTCAGTGGAATTGGTAAAATCCTCCTTTGTTAATGTATACATTTTGCTTACGTATTCAATAACTTCATTTTCATCTTCAATAATTCCCCATGCAATTGGAAGTATGCTCAATTTTAAAGGCGTTTTAAAAACTTTTCCATTACAATAGTATTTATACTCGCCAATTAAGAAACGATCTTTTTCCCTTGTTTTAAATTTATAGACTATGTTGTCACCATTATTGATTTCATTAATTTTTTCTGCATTATAAACGTCTATTTCAACTTCTTTACTTGTTTGTATTGTTTGTATATTATTTTTATAACCATAAACATTATGTGGCCAATAGTCGTTTTGATTAAATAAAATTTTACTATTGGGAACAAATTCTATGAAAAACTTTTCATTAAAACCGGTTCTATTCCAGATTTTTATTTCATATTGGCCAAAAGCATCTTTTTCAATATATTCATTGAGTAGGATTTCCGAATGTCCGGATTTAACAATTACATTTAATTTCTGAAACACTGTGTTTTCAAATTGATATTTTATAACTAAATGCCAATCTCCATCACTTATTACAGGCACCCTTACTTTAGGTAATTTAGTATAGGTTCTTGAATTTTCTTGATCAAAAAGTGTCTTTCCTCCGATAAGAACAGGCTTATCTTCTGAGTTTACAGGAATATTGAAATGTGTACAACGCAGTACTTGGGTATTTGATAAATCAATACTATATACATTGTAATCAAACAATAGAGGAATTTGCGGAAATTCAAATATCGGTAAATTCCCCTTATCCAGTATTTTACGGTTATTCTTTAATATTAAAATAACGGAATAATTGGGAAGTGTTTGCTTTTTAATTAAATTCCCATTATGTTCAAAGGCGATATAAGAATGATTTACTCCTTGTATATCCCATTTTGAAATAACCTCATCATCAATTTTCAATGTGATCATATATGTGTTGGCCGGCTTCAGTGCATATATCTTTTCTTCAGATACGAAAACCCCATTTCTAATTAAAAAATCAGCTTTTATATAATACGTCGATCCATCCATTGAGATTTCCCAAATAAGGTATGGATCATAACATTCTTTGACAACGATACGAGGTAGTTCACAATAAACCCCAACTCCTTCAAGGTCTATTTTTACTTTAGGTGCGGTAATCTGAACTTTTTTTCTTGCTTGTAAGCTTTTCTTAACTTTCGGTTTTTCTTTCCAATTTGAAATTTGTCCAATCATTCGGATATAGTTTCCCGTATCAATTTCACCATCTTCATCATCCGAATCATATAAAATTAATTTTCGTGTGCTTTGAATAAAATTATATGCGTCTCTCTTGTCAGCTAATTTTAAATATCTTCTAACTGTAACCTCAGCCTTATTTTTAAAATAAGCGAGATAATCATCGACATCAAAATCATCATAAAAAGGATCATTAATCGTATTACTTATCGCCTCAAAATAGCTATCAAGCCCATTAATTGGGATACCTGCGTGACATAGAATGGGAGTTACATATCTAAACCCTTCTTCGCTTTCATTCTCAAATTTGTTTAAGTGGAATTTTTCTAATACATGTGAAAAAATATCATACAGTTCAGTCCGGCTGTATTGTCCCAGTTCTCCAAGATATTTTTCAACTGGCTCCCAAAATTTTCTTTGATCATATTCATAAACAGCACAAAAGACAACAAATACCGCAAAACATTCTTCATACTCACTTTTATTATTAATCTGAAATTTAGTTCCAAAAAATAATTCTTTTAGTTTTGCAGCCAGATAGTGAAAATCGTTTAAAGATAATGGTAAATCCCCTAATAACTGGTGTTTTGGAATTCGCATTGCCAGCTCATGATTCAACATACTTAATGAACTTCCTTCTTTAAATACATTCATTAAACCCCCTCCTGTAATTTCCTTTGTCGACATTTCTATTTGATTTGGTCATATTTTTCCAACATTCTTAAGTGGTTTGGCTATTATTCTTGAATACTATAATCTTCCCTTAATACTTTTTTCATAAACGTATCCTTTGCCTCTTGAATGAGATTGATGACAGTGTCCAAGCTTGTTCCTTCATATATTGGCATACCCATCTTTTTTTCTTGCTTCTTCTTTTGTTAGGATAGTAAGACCTTCCACTTTTGTCACCGGCACATTAAATTCTACTTTAAGACTATTCACTTTATTAACTATTTTTAAGATTCGGTTTGCTCCCCGATAAAACGTAACACCTGTTTTATTGTATTAAGGATGAAAATCATTTCCTAAAGTTCGCATTACCTTTTCCACTAGCTCTTCTCCATAATGATAAAATCTATAGTTTGTCGCATTTCGTTTCATATTTTTTTCCACTTTTCTTCTTTACTATTTATTGGCAATTTTTTCTTCAATTAAAAACTTTTCGTAATTTATTGAAATTCAATCTCCATAATTAAATTTCTGTTAGCTTCTATAAATTTCAACCCATTGTCGTAATCTTTCTTTTAACCGCTTTCGATATTCTTCCGGCTCAAGTATTTCTGCATCCGGACCATACTTCATAATCCACTGGATAAATTCGAGATCGTCATTCAGTGTCACTTCAAAGAGCAGACTGCCATCCGAAAGATCTGTTAGGGTTGGTTTTACATTGAATTCTTCTTCTTTGATGTAGCGTGCGATATTTTTGCTGAATTTCACTTTAAAATTGATTTTTTTCTCACCTCGAATGACAGACCATGTGTACTGTAAATATTTTTCAAGATTGATATTATCTCTCATAAATGATTCGGCTAAAATTTCCACATCAAGAAAGCGGTTTAAACGAAAAGTTCGAATGCCTTTATTTTTATGGCAATAACCGATGACATATAAACGATTGTTTCGAGGGATAAGAAAATATGGATCGAGTTTTCGCTTTGTAGTGGCATTTCTGCTTTGTGTATGATAAACCGCTTCAATGGTATGCATGGATAGAACCGCTTCGGTTATTTTAGAAAGTATTGTATGTTCTTTCAATTCACTATGTAATTTTCCATTTTGAATAACCCTAGAGAAATCCGAAATGACTTTTTTACGTTCAATCTTTTCAGCAGCATGGGTTGCCATTACTTTTTCATAGGCAGAACGGAATACTTTCGTCTGATATTGTTCAGCTAATAATGCGGGAAGTAGGCGAAACGAGTTGTATTCATCTTCATCCCAATTCATCGGATAATGTTTAAAATTACCAATAAATTTATAGCCTTTTCCCCTCCCTTCATTAGAAATCGGAATGTTTGCTGCACTTAATAGTTCAAGATCCCGATAAATAGTCCTTTCCGTCGTTTCACAAACAGCAGCCAATTCCTTTGCCTTAACCCCCGGATGTGACTGGATTAATTGAATGATCCTGAGTAAGCGAATAAGCCGTTCCAAAACTATGCCCCCGATCTGTTTGTGGAATTTTCAAATTTATCATATCATATTAATGTGACAACGTGCTGTCAGAGAACAACTGTTTTTTTGATTTTTTTTGTTTTGTAAAGAATCGTTCATACTTTCATTAAGTTCTATTATCAATTTCAACATTCTTTGTAACCATTGATTGCCAAAAAATCAGCTCGACTTGCCGTAAACTTGGCATAAAGGGGTAAAGGGACCGATCCCTCGACCCAGGGAGCAGGTGCAGGGAACAGACATCGATGAAATTTAAAATTCCACAATTCCCTATGAAAAGTTTAAATGTCTAATTATCTCAACCGAACAGTGCCAGGTCCCTCATCCCATTTTTAGTCAATGTTGTTAAGGTAGGCTGCGGGACCTGTCTATCTATTCGTCTTCTCCGGCATCCATGTCGAGAATAAAGTTTCTTGGAATATCCCGTTCCATTCGGGGTTTTTGTTTTGCGCTCTTGTCCAGTCGTTCCCGATATTCCTTTTGTGCGGCACGAACCTCATTGATGGTTTGATAGCCTTTATCCACCCACCGGCGAAGAATTCCTTCCACGTAACTCCAATTTTTATTCCCGCTTTCGACAGCTATTTTCATCGCTTCTAAAACAAGTTCTTGGGACAAATCCTCAC
>JGI25328J35697_1001948_pt1 | contig 13395 bp, 7 predicted proteins | sample HigsolmetaAR203D_FD_35697 | JGI IMG/M metagenome (IMG submission 35697)
AATAAAAAAGCCTTCGTTGTAATAACGAAGGCTTTCAATAAATACGGCGGCTACCTACTCTCCCGCATTGTGGTGCAGTACCATCGGCCTTAAGGGGCTTAACTTCTCTGTTCGGAATGGGAAGAGGTGAACACCCTTAGTATAACCACCATAAAATCTTACAGATCTTGTATCAACATACCGTATGTCTCAACAAAACCATCAATATCATAACATATCGAAAAAATATTTAAAGAAGAGTACCTAACTAAATAAAATTAAAGCTTACGGGCAATTAGTACTACTCGGCTTTGATGTTACCACCTTTACACCTGTAGCCTATCAACGTCCTAGTCTCGAACGGCCCTTAAAAGTAAACTCATCTTGAGACAGGTTTCACGCTTAGATGCTTTCAGCGTTTATCCTTTCCGTACATAGCTACTCAGCACTGCACCTGGCGGCACAACTGATACACCAGCGGTACGTACGACCCGGTCCTCTCGTACTAAGGTCATGTTCTCGCAGTTTACTAACGCCCACCACAGATAGGGACCGAACTGTCTTGCGACGTTCTGAACCCAGTTCACGTGCCACTTTAATGGGCGAACAGCCCAACCCTTGGGACCTTCTCCAGCCCCAGGATGTGACGAACCGACATCGAGGTGCCAAACCTCCCCGTCGATATGAGCTCTTGGGGGAGATCAGCCTGTTATCCCCGGAGTACCTTTTATCCTTTGAGCGACGGCCCTTCCATACAGAACCGCCGGATCACTTCAGCCGACTTTCGTCCCTGCTCGGCCTGTTTGCCTCACAGTCAAGCACCCTTTTACTGATGCGCTCTACGTACGATTACCAACCGTACTGAGGGTACCTTTGCAAGCCTCCGTTACTCTTTAGGAGGCGACCACCCCAGTCAAACTACCCACCATGCACTGTCTCCCTAAACAGGGATTAGATTTCAAATCAAAGAAGGTTGGTATTTCACCGACCGCTCCACCCTACCTGGCGGCAAGGCTTCATAGCGTCCCAACTATCCTACACATCCGTAATTCAAAATCAATGCAAAGTTGTAGTGAAGGTTCACGGGGTCTTTCCGTCCCGTGGCGGGTAACCGGCATCTTCACCGATACTACAATTTCACCGGGCTCGTGGAGGAGACAGCGTTCAACTCATTAGACCATTCGTGCAGGTCGGAACTTACCCGACAAGGAATTTCGCTACCTTAGGACCGTTATAGTTACGGCCGCCGTTTACTGGGGCTTCAGTCAGGAGCTTTGGCTTGCGCCGAACACCCTTCCTTAACCTTCCAGCACCGGGCAGGTATCAGGCTCTATACGTCATCTTACGATTTTGCAGGGCCCTATGTTTTTGTTAAACAGTTGGTTGAACCTTTTCACTGAGACCTACCAACAAAGTAGGTACGCTTTATCCCGAAGTTACAGCGTCAATTTGCCTAGTTCCTTCTCCACGGCTCACCCGAGCGCCTTAGAATACTCATCCCGTCTACCTGTGTCGGTTTGCGGTACCGGCTGCTATACTCGCTTTTCTCGGAAGTGCTTTCAGTAATGCGCTTCACCCGAAGGATCCGCTCGGCTATTCCGTCAGCCTAGTTACCTAAGGCCCTTCGTCACTTTTAATGTATAGCAGGTGCAGGAATATTAACCTGCTTTCCATCAGCTACCCCTTTCGGGTTCGCCTAAGGACCGGACTAACCCTGATCCGATTAACGTTGATCAGGAACCCTTAGACTTTCGGCGATAAGGTTTTTCACCTTATTTATCGTTACTTATGCCTACATTTTCTTTTCCCAACGCTCCAGCATGCGTCGCCACACACCTTCAACGCAGATGGGAATGCTCCCCTACCGATTTACCACCTAGTGGCAATCATAGAGCTTCGGCTCATAGTTTAATACCCGATTATTTTCCGCGCGGAGTCTCTCGACCAGTGAGCTGTTACGCACTCTTTAAATGAATTGCTGCTTCCAAGCAAACATCCTGGCTGTTATAGAAACTCTACATCGTTTGATTAACTTAACTATGTATTGGGGGCCTTAGCTGCTATTCTGGGTTATTTCCCTCTCGGCCATGGACCTTAGCGCCCACAGCCTCACTCCCGGTAAACATCTATTAGCATTCGGAGTTTNTCAGGGTTTGGTAGGCGGTGAAGCCCCCTAGCCCAATCAGTAGCTCTACCTCTAACAGACTATTAACCGAGGCTGTTCCTAAAAACATTTCGGGGAGAACGAGCTATCTCTCAGTTTGATTGGCCTTTCACCCCTATCCACAGGTCATCCCAAAGCTTTTCAACGCTTACGGGTTCGGACCTCCAGTGTGTGTTACCACACCTTCATCCTGCCCATGGATAGATCACAAAGTTTCGCGTCTACCCCCACTGACTAAGCGCCCTATTCGGACTCGCTTTCGCTACGGCTCCGTTATTTCTTAACTTAACCTCGCCAGTGAGGAGTAACTCGTAGGCTCATTATGCAAAAGGCACGCCGTCACCGCTTGCGCGGCTCCGACCGCTTGTAGGCGTACGGTTTCAGGTACTATTTCACTCCCTTATTTAGGGTGCTTTTCACCTTTCCCTTACGGTACTGGTTCACTATCGGTGTCTGAGGAGTATTTAGCCTTACCGGATGGTGCCGGCAGATTCAGACAGGATTCCTCCGGTCCCGCCCTACTCAGGATACCACGCGTCATCGATCATTTCCGCTTACAGGACTATCACCTCCTACGGTTCATCTTTCCAGATGATTCNGCTTGAGATCGAATCCTAAATGTGGTCCTACAACCCCAAAGCAGCACGCCGCTCTGGTTTGGGCTCTTCCCCTTTCGCTCGCCACTACTCAGGGAATCACTATTGTTTTCTTTTCCTCCGCCTACTTAGATGTTTCAGTTCAGCGGGTTGGCCTCCTGATTGCTCAGGATGATACGTCTTCAACGTACCAGGTTGTCCCATTCGGAAATCCAGGGATGTAACGCTTGTGTGCAGCTCCCCCTGGCTTATCGCAGCTTACCACGTCCTTCTTCGCCTCTCAGACCCAAGGCATCCACCATACGCCCTTAGTCGCTTTAAATAAGTTTCTAAAATTGTAGTTACCCACTCACTTTGCTTAAGACCACCATCTCTGGCGTTTTCGCAAACATGTGTGATAACTTGTTAGGTACTCTCCTAACAAATATTTTTCCAATATGTCAAAGAACTTTACAACTACTCTTCAGAATATTCATCCTTCCAAAGAGCTTGATTGTGATAATTAAGGTTACGAACCTTTAGGCCTCAATGCCATTATCATCTCTCTCTCTTCAATAAAAAGAACTATCATCTCTCTCCTCTACTCCCTACCCCCTCTCTCACTGTGGAGGATATCGGAGTCGAACCGATGACCCTCTGCGTGCAAGGCAGATGCTCTAGCCAACTGAGCTAACCCCCCGGGGTTTAGTCCTAATAATCCTTCACCCTCTTACCTCATCAGCGCACTCTCCCCTAACGGATTTTATGACTACTTATGCTATTTAGTAGACCCGACCAGATTTGAACTGGTGACCCCTACATTATCAGTGTAGTGCTCTAACCAGGCTGAGCTACGGATCTGTTTACTAATGAGCCAATATGATAATTATCGTTGACGAACCTCCTTAATTATCAGTTGGCTTTAGATCGCCGTACTCAAATTGGCCATCAGGTCAGTATTACAAAGATCTTATTAATATTAATTGAAAGTAAAGGAAACAATAAACACCCACAGGTAAGTATCGCTCTAAAAAGGAGGTATTCCAGCCGCACCTTCCGGTACGGCTACCTTGTTACGACTTAGCCCCAATTACCGGTTTTACCCTAGGCAGCTCCTTGCGGTTACCGACTTTAGGTACACCCGGCTTTCATGGCTTGACGGGCGGTGTGTGCAAGGTCCGGGAACGTATTCACCGCGCCATTGCTGATGCGCGATTACTAGCGATTCCAGCTTCATGTAGTCGAGTTGCAGACTACAATCCGAACTGAGAGGCGCTTTTTGGGATTAGCTTCATATCACTATGTCGCAACCCTNTGTACGCCCCATTGTAGCACGTGTGTAGCCCTGGGCATAAAGGCCATGATGACTTGACATCATCCCCTCCTTCCTCACGTCTTACGACGGCAGTTTCACTAGAGTTCCCAGCGTTACCTGATGGCAACTAGTGATGGGGGTTGCGCTCGTTGCGGGACTTAACCCAACACCTCACGGCACGAGCTGACGACAGCCATGCAGCACCTTGCTAGCGGTCCATTGCTGGAAAGTAGACTTTCATCTACGGTCCCCTAGCATTCTAGCCCAGGTAAGGTTCCTCGCGTATCATCGAATTAAACCACATGCTCCACCGCTTGTGCGGACCCCCGCCAATTCCTTTGAGTTTCAATCTTGCGATCGTACTTCCCAGGTGGGATACTTAATGCTTTCGCTCAGACACTAACAGTATATCGCTAATGTCGAGTATCCATCGTTTAGGGCGTGGACTACCAGGGTATCTAATCCTGTTTGCTACCCACGCTTTCGAGCCTCAGTGTCAATATATGCGTAGCCAGCTGCCTTCGCAATCGGTGTTCTATGTCATATCTAAGCATTTCACCGCTACATGACATATTCCGCTAGCCTCCACAATATTCAAGACTGATAGTATCAACGGCAGTTCCGAGGTTGAGCCCCGGGATTTCACCACTGACTTAACAGCCCACCTACGCTCCCTTTAAACCCAGTAAATCCGGATAACGCTTGCACCCTCCGTATTACCGCGGCTGCTGGCACGGAGTTAGCCGGTGCTTATTCATATGGTACCGTCAGTAGAGTTAGAAAACCCTTTTTTCGTCCCATATAAAAGAAGTTTACAATCCAGAGGACCTTCATCCTTCACGCGGCATGGCTGGTTCAGACTTTCGTCCATTGACCAATATTCCTTACTGCTGCCTCCCGTAGGAGTCGGGCCCGTGTCTCAGTGCCCGTGTGACTGGTCGTGCTCTCACACCAGTTACTGATCGTCGGCTTGGTGGGCCGTTACCCCGCCAACTACCTAATCAGACGCACACCCGTCTTCTAGCGTATCGCTACTATAATGTCTGGGAGATGCCTCCCTAACATCTTACGGAGTATTAATCCAAGTTTCCCTGGGCTATCCTCCACTAGAAGGAAGGTTGTGTACGTGTTCCTCACCCGTTTGCCGGTCGTCAGCAGGAGCAAGCTCCCCTGTTACCCCTCGACTTGCATGTATTAGGCCTGCCGCTAGCGTTCATCCTGAGCCAGGATCAAACTCTCCGTTGTAAATCTCTTCTGATCTGATTTAANACCAGACCAATTATTTTCGCTTTGACCTACCTGGTCCAAACTGTTACATTTGAACTCGGTGCTATTGTTTCCAACCTTTCAAAGAACTTCACAAATGACAGAACTATAAAGCTCAGCATCTGTCTTCTTGCCGATATCAGTGGACTTGAACCACCAGCGCGCCTGTAACGCTATATCTAAAATTGAACTAACTTGAAGAACTTCGGTGACCCTCTCAGTCACCCCCCTCCGAATCGGGGTTGCAAAAGTATAACCTTTTTGCAAACCACCAAACTTTTTAAGAAAAAAATTATCAAATTTTCGTGTAAAGAACTTATTGTGAAACCCTCGTTTTCATTGGGGTTGCAAAAGTATAACCTTTTCTCAAACCACCAAATTTTTTCGAAGAATTTTTAAAGAGCTTCAGTGAAAACCGCTTCTTATTGAGAAGGGGTTGCAAAGGTAATACTTTATTTGATATCAGCAAACATGAATTTGAATTTCTGAATAAAAAATTTGCAATGCTGTTATATCATACTAACGATTCGCTATACATCAAAAGTATATATGTCGCTATCAAACCACCNGTGAGTAAGCGCCACTATTCTTCTATACCAAGAGATATGTACAACCAAATTCTCCTACTAAAATTTTATAGGCTGCGCGTGCGTAAACATTAATTAACGCAGCTTTCTGCGCTTCAAATAATTTAGCAAATAGGCCGGTCTATCCGTTTGAATAATGCGGGTATTTAAAGTATCGATGAGATAACCGTAGCCTTTATCAGGATTTTCGAGCGACATATCATCATCGTGTCCTCCGGCCATAGTGTCCCACAATGTATTATACCACACCAAGCTTTTGCCTTTGAGCAGGGCGGATACCTCTTTGACAATAGAATTAGAGTCGGAGACGTACAGCAACTCAAAGGCTACGGGCTTCAGTTCTGTGAGAAAATCCTGAATCATCTGCATCGCATGGGGACGGTCGAGATTTACAATGGGCATATAAATAACCTTGTCGAGATATTTGCCAAACTCCTGCTTTACCTGTGCCACTGATTTGGATCCCTTCATGATGATATGGTTGGTAGTGCCTGTTTTTTCCAACAGCTCATACACTTCATCAAAATAGTCATAAGCTTTATCCAAATTAAGCATGATTCTTCCTTTTGCTACCAATAAAGCCTCTTCCAGTGTAGGTACTTGGTGTTTAGTTCTAATAGCTGCCCCGTTTTTCAGCTTAAGGGTTTTAATGGAGTCCAACACCCACTCGCGTACCTTTCCTTTACCCGTTGTAGTTCTATCAAGTGTGGCATCATGCATCAGAATAAGCTTTCCATCTTTGGTTTTCTGAACATCAATCTCCACTACATCTACCCCCATCTGAATGGCATTTTCAATAGCCTGCAATGAATTCTCAGGAGCATTTCTCCAGTCGCCGCGATGCGCTACTACCAATACTGTTTGGTTGTTGGGGTTAAACAATTTACTTCGAATCTGTTCTACTCTGGTTTGCGCAGCAATGGAGCCAATCAGTAAAAATAGTAATCCGAAAATTGAAACGGTCTGCTTCATTTTAAAAATGATGATTGTGGGATATTTAAAGAGATATTATTAAGCAATATTATCATTGGCAGCAATTACAGGTCTATCTTACAACTCTATTATTCGCTAAAGTTCAATATAAAACTAAGGCAATAGTCAAAACTAATAAACATTCATGAATGCTTTGGTTTGAGCGCAAAAAAATTTGAACCTTTCAACACCATACTACAATACACAAATATATGTACTGTTGTATCCGGTGATGAATACAAAACCAGATAAATTGTTTAAATTCCATTTCCCTACTTTTGTAGTAGCAGCTTTGCCTTAACTATGTTCTCCGAAGGATGTATGAGGAAACTAGGATGCGGGCATAACTGCAACTGGGTTAAAGAATAAAAACGGATATTAAGATGGCAATTGTTGACCTTATATTGCCCAAGATGGGCGAAAGTATCATGGAAGCTACGATTTTAAAATGGCGCAAAAACGTAGGCGATCCTGTACAAGTAGATGAGCCAGTATTAGATATTGCAACTGATAAGGTAGACAGTGAAGTACCCAGTACAGCCGAAGGTACCATAGTAGAAATCCTCTATAAAGAAAATGATGTAGTGCCGGTAGATACTGTTATCGCCAGAATTCAAACCAAAGGCGACGATAATGCTGCACCACAGCAAAATACATTTGCCTCTTCTACCCCATCTGCTACAGAAGAAACAATCAAGGAAACAACCGCCGAAGTTGTATCCAGCGAAATAAAAACAGCGCCCAAAACCAAAAGCAGCGGCTCCAGATTCTACTCTCCTCTTGTGCTTAACATTGCAGCACGCGAAGGCATTTCACTAAGCGAGTTAGAAAATATTGAGGGAACAGGCGCCGAAGGAAGAGTCACCAAGAACGATATACTCAATTACGTAGCCAATCGCAAGCAAAAACAATCTCAACCGGCGGTGAGCGAAACATCGTCACAACAGTTCACCCCACCGGCTATCAGCCGCACTTATAGCAGTGGAAATGTGGAGATCATTGAGATGGATCGCATGAGAAAGTTGATAGCAGAACACATGGTGCGTAGTGTACATACCAGCCCTCATGTAACAAGTTTTAGCGAAGCCGATGTCACCAACATGGTGCAATGGCGTGAATCTATCAAGAAGGACTTTGAAAAAAGAGAAGGCACCAAAATCACCTTCATGCCATTATTTATTGAAGCTATTGTAAAATGCATTAAGAAATTTCCGCTTATCAATAGCTCGGTAGAAGGTGACAAGATTATCGTAAAAAAAGACATCAATATAGGCATGGCTACTGCCCTGCCAAACGGCAATCTTATTGTACCCATTATTAAAAATGCAGACCAGCTGAACTTGGTAGGTCTAGCCAAACAGGTAAACCATCTCGCCGAGGCTGCACGCAATGGTAAACTAAAACCCGAGGATACACAGGGTGGTACCTTTACACTCACCAATGTAGGCACTTTTGGAAGCCTCATGGGTACTCCTATCATTAATCAGCCACAGGTGGCAATACTCGCTGTGGGCGCCATAAAGAAACGTCCTGTAGTGGTAGAAACCCCTCACGGTGACAGCATTGCCATCAGACATATGATGTACATTAGCATGAGCTATGATCATCGAATAATTGACGGTAGCCTAGGAGCCACTTTTGTTACAGCCGTTGCGAAAGAACTGGAAAACTTTCAACCCAGGGAATTGTAATTATTCCCTAACAACAGTAACGTTTTTCTGAGTCTGATACCTTCGTCTCAGCAATAAGGTGTGCAGAGTAAGGGTGAGTAGGATAATGCTTAATCCCAGATAGAACCCCCAACTCATATGATGGTTTTCTTTAAAAATAAGAAACGCCATAATAATACCATAGATAGGTTCAAGGCTATAAGAAAGGTTTACCGTAAAAGCAGATAGTTTTTTAAGAGCATTCATAGAAAATTGAAAAGCTATCACGGAACATAGCCAAGCGAGCACAAACAGCCACATCCAGTCATTAGCTGAGGGGAGTATGGTTTCCACCGGAAAAACTTTCAAATAAAAAGGAAGCAAAAGCGAAAAGGTGAGAAAGCCTCCAGTCATTTGCCACGTCAACACCGTCTGCATATTGATACGTGTCATCTTCAGCTTCAGAAAAATGGGAAATAATGCACCAAAAGATGCCGCTATCAGGCCCAATGCAATACCCAATTTATACCTTGTATCGAAATGAAAAATCAGCGCAATACCTACTACGTTCATCATTCCAAACAACAATTCGGTAGTGTTGATACGCACCCTATTGATTAAAGGCTCTAAGATGGCCGAGAAAAAACTAATCACCGATAAACAAATCAGCCCAATAGACACATTGCCGTATTTGATGGAAGCATAAAAAAACACCCAATGCAGGGAGCTGAGAAATCCAATTCCCGATAACTGCAACATGTCTTTTTTGGAAATATGCTGCAACTTATTCGTCAGATAAAAAAGTATCCAAAGCGTAATTGCAGTAATGCATAAACGATAAAAAACAATCAGCCCTTCGTTTAAAGTGATTAGTCTGCCCAATATCCCTGTAAATCCTGCCAGTAATACCGCAATATGCAATTGCAGAAATGATTTTTTCATAACGGCGCAAGGTAGATAAATTAATAATACACCGGCACGAGGTACAATTACATTCTTAATAATTCTTTTTTAACCAGCCTAAAACCCAGTAAATTTGAAAAAATCCCTGTAGGGATGTATATAATCCGTTGATTGCACCGCAAACTTAATTATATGGCTTCAGATAATATTCGTGTTACTTCAGAAATCGGCACTTTAAGAAAACTGTTGGTTCACAGCCCCGATAGCGGATTGGGGAAGGTAGTACCTTCTAAGGCCCAAGACTGGCTTTTTGAAGACATCGTACACCTAGAAACAATCCGTAGAAAGGAATACGATTATTACATTAAACTGTTATTATATTTTCTGGATCCCACGAAAATCAAAGGACGCCTCTCTGAAATAGACGATCCTAAAAAAAACTATGATTTTTTCAAACCTGCCAGTTCGGAATTTTATAAATCTTCTAATGTCATAGAGATCGAATGGTTATTAGCAGAAATTCTGGAAGACAAAGACATTAAAGCCCGACTGATAGCTTCGGTATGTGCTATAGAGAACTGTAGCTATCGAGTACACGAACAATTGATGCAACTTCCGGCAAAAGATTTAGCTAATGTTTTTATTGCCGGCACTACCGATAATGAAATGCTGTTTCCTCCGGTACCAAATTTTATTTTTACACGTGATATAGGTATCGTTATTAACGACCATATCTTACTCAACAAACCGGCTAAGCAAGCCCGCACCCGCGAAGCATTATTAATGAAGTATATCTTCTATAATCATCCTTTATTCAAAAAATATCAGGATAAAATCATCGAGCTTCCGGAGATACCACAACATTTCCTGCTACCCTCCGACTCTGCCGAAAAACGGGTAACATTGGAAGGAGGCGACATTATGGTTGTGAGCTCTTCGCATGTATTGATAGGCATTAGCGAAAGAACCAGCCTGGAGGCCGCACATCTCGCCATTAAAATATTATTTGAAAAAAATATAGTTGAGAAAGTATCCGTTATCAAAATTCCGGCGAAGCGCGACTACATGCATATCGATACCATTTTCACACAGGTAAAAAGAAACATGTGGGTAATGCTAGGTAAGTTTTCAAAAAAGCATGTAAAAAAGGAAGATGCAGATGATATTCAAAAAGCACTTGACAGCAGACAAAAAGAAGAATCTATTCAAATTATTCAGTTCAAAAGAAAAGCCCCTTCAGATCCGATATATTTTGATACGCTGGAAGATCTTTTAATAGACATTAGTAAAAACGATCTGAATTGTGACGAAAAAGTAAAATTCATTTACTCAGGCAACAACGAATTCCCATTTGATGTACGCGAACAATGGACTGATAGTTGCAACCTGCTAGCATTGAAAGAAGGAGTAGTTCTTGGTTACGATCGCAACGATAAAACCATAGAAGCTTTCGCTAAAGCCGGCTTCAACATCATTCATGTTACGGAGCTATTACAACAATTGGAAAACGACCAAATCACTCCTCAAGCAATAACCAATACATTCATTGTAATGCCCTCGGCAGAACTTTCGCGTGCTCGCGGAGGATTCCATTGCATGAGTATGCCCTTACTGAGAGATGATATAGATTAATAAAGACTCTTTCAAAAAACGATAAGCAAGAAATGACTACATCACATATATTGATGGTTCGACCTGCAGCCTTTGGTTATAATCCCCAAACGGCCGTTAACAATGTCTTTCAGCAAGAAACTTCCGCCACAGATGTTCAAACCAAGGCATTGCAGGAGTTTGACCATTTTGCTGAAGTATTACAACAAAACGGCGTCAATCTTACTATCGTTCAAGACACGAACGAACCGCATACCCCCGACTCTATCTTTCCCAATAACTGGATTTCATTTCATGAAGACGGCACCGTAGCACTCTACCCGATGTTTGCCCTCAATCGACGCGTGGAACGTGACAAAAACGTATTGGATGTAATCAAAGAGCGGTTTCATATACGCACTACATTGGACCTTACGCATTACGAGGGACAAGATCTCTTCCTAGAAGGAACTGGAAGTATGGTACTGGACAGAGACTTTGAACTGGCTTATGCATGTCTTTCACCGCGTACTAGCCCCAGTGTCTTATACGACTTTTGCGATGCTATGGGGTATAGGCCAGTGCTATTTGAGGCCTATGATAAAAAGGGTAAAGAGATTTATCATACCAACGTGATGATGTGTATAGCTGATGAATATGTAGTAATCTGTTTGGAAGCCATAAAAGACGATGTGCAAAGACAGATGCTGCTCAGCCGATTTGCAGAAACAGGAAAATCCATCGTCGAAATCAGCATGGAACAAATGTTTCACTTTGCAGGCAACATGCTCCAGATACACAACAACTCCGGAGAGCCTTTGCTCGTAATGTCTTCGCAAGCGTATCATATTCTGACCAACGAGCAGCGTGATTTTTTACAATCTTTCAATCCCATTGTTCATGCTCCTTTAGCCACCATCGAAGCGCATGGGGGTGGCAGTGCACGTTGCATGATGGCTGAAATATTTTTGACACCCAAAACCGCCGATCCGGCTCACTAAATGAAACGTATTCAGTCCACACCGGGATACGCGATTATCAAGAATTGGTTTCAATCTTTAGGCAATACACCTTTTGCATTTCAGCAAGAGAGCTGGCAAAAATATCATGAGGGATATTCCGGTCTTGTTATCGCGCCTACCGGTTTCGGGAAAACCTTTTCGGTGTTTCTAGCATTAATCATCGATTATCTAAACAAACCAGAGGAATATGGTGAGGGATTAAAATTGATATGGATTACACCGCTACGCTCCCTAGCAAAAGATTTGGGCAGGGCGATGCGGGAAGCCTTGGAACAAATAGGACTGGATTGGGAAGTAGGGGTGAGAAACGGCGATACAAGCACAAAAGAAAGACAAAAACAAACTAAAAAAATGCCGGAGGTATTGATCATCACTCCGGAAAGTTTGCACTTATTGTTTGCACAAAAAAACAACTCTACTTATTTCAAACATCTTAAATGTATTGTAGCAGACGAATGGCACGAGCTACTGGGTAGCAAAAGAGGCGTACTTACCGAGCTTGCCATCTCACGTCTGAAAGCTCTTACGAGTAATCTACGTATATGGGGTATTAGCGCTACTATCGGTAATATTGATGAAGCCTTGGAAGTACTCATTCCTTATAAGGATACGCCTAAAACAATTGTACGATCTAAGAATAAAAAGAAAACGGAAATTATNCCCATTATTCCTGATGAAATAGAAATATTACCTTGGGCTGGACATTTGGGTACAAAAATGGCGGAGCAAATTGTACCCATCATTCATCAAAGCCGTACTACGCTCATCTTTACCAATACGCGTGGGCAAAGCGAACTCTGGTATCAAGTATTGCTAACAGCAGCTCCGGATCTTGCAGGGCAACTGGCCATTCATCATGGCTCTATTGATATGGAGTTACGTACATGGATTGAAGATCGACTGCATACCGGACAATTGAAAGCCGTAATTTGCACCTCTTCGCTAGATTTAGGCGTAGACTTCAGGCCGGTAGATACTGTTATTCAAATCGGCTCTCCCAAAGGCGTAGCACGATTTCTGCAACGTGCAGGACGTAGCGGCCACTCTCCTTTTGAAACCTCCAGAATTTATTTTCTGCCTACACACTCGCTCGAACTGGTAGAAGCCGCAGCTTTAAAGGAGGCAGCTCAAAACGGTATTATTGAAAGTCGCACCCCATTGGTTCAAACTTTTGATGTACTGGTACAATACCTGGTGACATTAGCTGTAGGCGAAGGTTTCAAAGAGCAAGAAGTATTTGAGCAGGTTCAGCAAACTTATGCATTTACTCCCCTACTCCCTGAAGAATGGCAATGGATATTACGTTTTATCACCCAGGGGGGAGAGGTACTCTCCGCTTATGAAGATTTTCAAAAAGTAATTGTCGAGGGCGG
>JGI25328J35697_1001959_pt1 | contig 13359 bp, 12 predicted proteins | sample HigsolmetaAR203D_FD_35697 | JGI IMG/M metagenome (IMG submission 35697)
TCAAGAATGATAAGCTATCAATTCATGTCTGAAAATCCCTCCATATATAACACGACAAATTTATTTGAGGACTGGATGAAATAGCAGTGAAGTGAGGTTTAAGCGAAAATATGGCAAGGNTTATATTTTGCCTGAGCAATCAGAAGAGAAGGAATTATGCACTGGNGTAACAGTAACTGAAGTGAAAAATTCCTAAATATTAGTATGAAATTTTACATTTTTTTCTTCTTTGAAAAGCAACTGTTATCTATTTAATATCTTTTTGCAAAGCTATTGTTACATAAAATTGCTATGATGTCGTTGTAGGGAAAAGGAGGGATTTTTCATCATGAAAAAAACAATCATTGCTTTTACAGCTGCAGTAGCGACTTCGCTTCCATTTGTAGGTCAAGCTTCTGCTGAAACATATAAGGTAAAACAAGGTGATTCTCTTTGGGAAATCTCTAAAGAATATAATGTATCAGTGGCAGATATAAAAGAATGGAACGGCTTAACGACTGAAACGATTTATCCAAATCAAGAATTAGTCGTAAGTGAAAAAATAAAATATACAATCAAATCTGGAGATACGTTAAGCAGTATTGCTGATCAATTCGGTGTGACCGTTTCGTCACTAAAATCTGCGAATAACTTAACATCCGATTTAATTTTTGCTGGTGATGTTTTAATAATTGATCAAGCAGCGAAAGAGGAACGTACAGTAGAAAAGAAAGTGAACAAACCAGTCGTACAGCAAGAAACAACGACGAATGATAAAAACACAGCATCTGCAAATAAAACCAGTACATATGCTGCGAATGAAAAGAGTTTAAAAAAAGAAGAAGCAACGTCTTCTTCACCTAAAGAGGAAAACAGCTCTAATCAAACTGTCAGCAAGCAAGAAGTTCAAGCGAGAGAAACTGCAACGAAAGCTCAAGAAGATAACGGAGCGAAAGATGCTGGCGAAACGATTACAATGGAAGCCACCGCATATTCTTTAGTAGGAAATAAAACAGCAAATGGAACTGTATTAACAAAAGACTCAAAAGTTGTATCTGTAGATCCAAGTGTTATACCGTTAGGAAGCAAAGTATATATAGAAGGATACGGGACATATACTGCTGCTGATACGGGCAGTGCAATCCGCGGCAAAAAAATTGATATCCATATGCCTACTGAACAAGATGCGATCCAATTCGGACGTAAACAAGTAAAAGTAACAATTAAATAACTAGATAATACGGGTGCCGAAAGCTTCTTTTTGGCGCCCTTTTTATTTTTTGATTATTACGTTTTGTCAAAAAGGCTAAAGATGCAGAAACTGAAGGTGAAAAGGAAAGGAAAAAATATTGCAGCGATTTTTGGAAGATGAGAACTTAAGCTATAATTGTCTAAGCTTTTTTTCATGCTTCAATGTTTTGCTGGACACGAAGTCGAGGGTTTCTTGTGCGTCTGTTAATTCAGCGCGAATCCCTTCCAATTTTTTCTCTAAGCGTGTAAAGCGTTCATCCACGTTTTTTCTAAAAGATTGCAAATCGTTTTCCAGTTTATCCATTCTTGATTCCAGCTTGTCCATTCTAGATTCCAGTTTATCCATTCTAGATTCCAGTTTGTCCATTCTTGCCTCTAAGCCATCCATTCTTTTTTCAAGATGATCAAATCTTGAGTCAATGTGCTCAGAATGCTCTTTCAGCGCCTGTAAAATTGTTTTTAATGCAACGTCTTCCATACTAAAAGGGCTGCCTCCTTTCTTTTCACTATATTTTTTATTATAAAAGATTATAGGTAAAAATGTAAGTTGGAATAATTCTGGAAAATACTCAAATCGGGTATTTGTCAAAAAGAGTTGATTACAGCAAAATTCAGCTGCACGTAACCGTCAGCCGTACAGGGCAAACGCGTTTGAAGCTTGCAGTGAAACGCCGGGCAAAAAGAACAAACCTGCTGAAATATTAGGCTTGTTGCAAGGACAAAAAAGGAGAGCAGCAAGCAAAAGTAAAATAAAAAAAAGGAACCGTAAAAGCTTTCCTAACGAGTGAAAAGAAGAACCGGCACTAGATGACTCTGACATAAAAATTGATCCGGTTCTACAAATTTTTAAATACCCGAAATTTTTGCAAGCAGCTTTCTTTTTTTAGCTCTCCTTCAATCTTTTGAAGAAAGAATGCCAAAGATTCGTAAAATTTGAATGAACAGGTTGATGAAGTCTAAATATAAATTTAGGGCTATTAACGGCACTTCTTCTGGATGAACACCGTAATGCTTCATTCGATTAAAGTCATATAATACGTAGCCGCTGAAAATAAATACTCCTATGAAGGAAAATGCGAGCATGCCGCCTGAGTTCAACGGCCAAAAAAGATTAAGAACATAAATGATCAGAAAAGCGAGCAGGGCAGAAAATAACATTCCGCCAAGAAATGAGAAATCTCGTTTTGTTGCAGTTGCATATACAGCTAATCCAGTAAAAACAGCGGTTGTGGCGGCTAGTGCCATAATGACCGCGTGCGCGCCGATTGTTGAAACATAATGCGAGATCATTGGATAGGCTGTAATCCCTGAAATAAACGTAAAACTATATAGAAATGTATAAGAAATAGCTTTTTTTCTGCGCAAAAAGAATGCAAAAATAATCATGCCAAGTTCAATTATGGCAAGAGGCAAAAACAGTGATGGCGGCACATATATTCCCGCTGCCATTCCTAGCATGGCGATAGCCAAAGAAACGGCAAACGCCTTTAAAACACTGGGCATTTGTCTTCTATTCGTAGCGTGTGTATACATAGTTTCCCCCGCAAATTTGATCTTCGATATGACGGTTAATGTTTTATTCTTTTGATATAATTTACGATTAACTTTATGCAAGGATTCATTTTTTTAATTCAAGTCTTTGCAAATTCGATTTTATTTAAACAATGTTCATTTTTTTTGCATCCTTTAGAAGCGGGAAGTTAGAAATCAACTATTCTACTGGACTCGACCTTTCTCAGGGCTGCCTTTAATAGCCATTCCGACAACTGCCGGAACAGGTTCCGAAGTTACGAATATTTCAATCTTGTCGGATACGAAAGAGCAGGTGAAAAAAGGGATTGTCAGTCCGTACTTATTACCTGATGTCGCAATTGTTTCGCCGATCATGACCATTACGTGCCCTCCTAGCGTGACAGCAGCAAGCGGAGTGGATGCATTGGTTCATGCTGTGGAAGCATATATTTCGAAGTTTGCTTCTCCGATTACGGATGCACTGGCAATTGGTGCTATGAAACTTATTTCCACCCATTTACCGAAAGCGTATTCAAATCCGGAAAACATCGAATCACGTGAGGCGATGATTACAGCGAGTCTCATGGCGGGATTGGCTTTTGGTAATGCAGGCGTTGGAGCAGTGCACGCTCTCGCTTATCCTCTTGGAGGACGTTTTCATATAGCACACGGTGTAAGCAACTCCTTGCTGCTTCCATACGTCATGAAATGGAACAAAATAGCTTGTTTAGAAAGATTCCGTGATATCGCAGAAGCGTTAGGAGAAAAAGTAGATCATCTAAACGATGATCAAGCGGCTGATGCAGCGATTGAAGCGATGATCCGGATATGCCGCTATGTGGAAATTCCACAATCTTTGCGTGAATTTAATATTCCGGAATCTGCGATTTCTGAAATGGCTGAGGAAGCTTTAAAGCAAACGCGGCTTCTGCGCAATAACCCTCGAAAATTAAGCAAAAAAGATATTGAACAAATATACCGTGCTGCCTATTGATAGGAGGGAAAATCATGATCATGAAATGGAAAAATCGTCCGCACGGCGCTGAAACGCCATATATCCCTGCAGGTCCCTTTAAAATACGGCTGCCGTTTATTCATTATCGGTTTGAATGGCCCGATTATGTGCAGGGTTTGCTCATGTGTGCGGTAGACCTTGGGGCTATTACTCTTTTAGCGGATCATTTAGGGATGCCGTTTGAAGTGGCTCTCGCTGTTGTTGTATTGAATGGACTTTTATATTTACTGCATCATCTGCTTGGTGACCCGGTCATTCCAGGTTGGGTCACTCCCGCGATTCCATTGATTGTTTTGTTTGTTAAACAATTTCCAGAAGGTGAGGACCGAATATATGCACTCATTGCATTTCAGTTGACTCTTGGAATTTTATCCATCATTTTAGGAGTAACGGGACTTGCCAGCAAAGTGGTGCGTTTAGTGCCTGACGCCATTAAATCAGGTATTATACTGGGTGCCGGAATTGGAGCTGTCGTATCGATTTTTGAAGCCGGAGGAAAGTTTGAATTATTCCCGATTACGATCACAATTTGCATTGGCTTTGCGTTTTATCTAATATTCTCTAAACATTTCGAAAAATTAAAGCAAAAAAAACAAAGGCTGGGCTTTGTTGGGGAATTTAGGGATTTTACCTGCTATTTTGCTAGCTGTTTTTGTAGCGCCTCTTGTTGGAGAAGCGAAATGGCCGGACATTCAATGGGGTTTCAGTAAACCAGATTTCGCCACACTTTGGGCGGAATATACGGTATTTGGCCTGGGCTTCCCTGCGTTATCGTTTTTCGTGAAGGCAGTACCTGCTGTTTTTGCAACGTATTTAGTTGTGTTTGGAGATGTGCTGAAAACGAAAGCTCTCCTTTCTGAATCTGATGTCATACGTACGGATGAAAAAGTTGATTACAATCCGAACCGCGCCCACTTAATATTTGGTGGCCGAAACATTCTGATGAGCATGATCGGCCCTGATATTACGATGTGCGGTCCGATGTGGGCTGCCATGCAAGTGGTCGTGATCGAGCGGTTTAAAAAAGGTAAAGAAGCGATGCATTCGTTTTTCGGCGGAGCAGGATCGTTCCGTTGGGGTACAAATACTGGATTATTTTTGCTGCCTATAGTAAGTTTAGTACAACCGATACTTGGGGTAGCTTTAGCTTTGACATTGTTGGTGCAAGGTTATGTAAGCGTTCGTATCGGTGTCATGCAGTCCCGCAGCCAGCGTGATCTTGGAATTGCGGGGATTGTTGGTGCAATCCTCGTCATAAAAGGAGCAACAATGGCTTTTGCTGCCGGCATCCTTTTATGCATCCTGCTGTATGGGAAAGATTTTCTGCGCGGAGAAAACGACCGCATATTTACGCACCACTCGAATGAAGAAAAAGAAAGAGAGGAGATTCAAGCAGTATGAAAGAACAACCATTGACAAAAGGGCTGTATCTTAACGGAGAATTTGTTCAGTTGGATGACAATTTTGCCGTTCAAAACCCTGCCACTTTTGAAACAGTTGGTTATGTGCCGAACGGAACCGCCAAGGAAGCAAAGCTGGCTGTCGATGCAGCTCACGAAGCTTTTAAAACTTGGTCAAAAACGACAGCCTATGAACGAGCAGAATTGCTGGAAAAATGGTATAAGCTCATAAATGATCGGCTGGAAGTGTTGGCATCCACGATGACAATCGAGCAGGGAAAACCGCTCGCCGAGGCGAAAGGCGAAATGCAATATGCAAACAGCTTTGTGAAATGGTTTGCAGAAGAAGCGAAACGGATTTATGGCGAAACGATTCCGGCATCTGTTCATTCGAAAAGAATTATCGTTCAAAAACAACCTGTTGGAGTCGTTGCTGCCATAACTCCTTGGAACTTTCCGGCGGCGATGATTACACGGAAAGTCGCCCCTGCCCTTGCAGCTGGATGCACAGTTGTCATAAAACCGGCTGAACAAACACCGCTTACAGCACTTTTATTAGCAGAATGTGCTCATGAAGCAGGTTTTCCAGCAGGTGTCATCAATGTTATAACGACTGAAAAACCAGCTGAAGTCGTTGATGTTTGGATGGAAGATTCACGCGTTAAGAAGGTTACTTTTACAGGGTCTACTCCAGTTGGAAAGCTGTTAATGAGAAAAGCAGCGGATACCGTAAAAAAAGTATCGCTTGAACTTGGAGGCTTGGCACCTTTTATCATAACAGAAGATGCAAATATTCAAGAAGCTGTAAAGGGCGTTGTGCAATCAAAATTCAGAAATGCCGGTCAAACGTGCGTATGCGCCAACCGGATTTATGTCCATGAGTCAATTAAGGAGCCGTTTTTAAAAGCATTTCATGAAGCTGTTTTAACACTGCAAGTAGGAAACGGCCTTGACGAGAAGGTAGACATTGGACCGCTTATTGACGAAAATGCAGTCAAAAAAGTTCAACATCAATTAGAAGATGCAGTCGCAAAAGGCGCGAAACTCCATGAAGGACCTTCCGTGAATATGGACAAAGGGTATTTTATGAAGCCGGTTGTAATCTCTGATGTAACAGATGATATGTTGTGCATGCAGGAAGAAACATTTGGTCCATTGGCACCGGTCAGCACATATTCAGATGATGAAGAAGTTATCCAACGTGCAAACGGTACACCATTTGGTTTGGCTGCGTATGTTTACACCCAATCTCTCAAAAAGGCTGTTTGGTTTTCTGAAAATCTAGAATACGGCATTGTCGGAATCAATGACGGCCTTCCGTCTGTCGCCCAAGCACCTTTTGGCGGAATGAAAGAGAGCGGCCTTGGAAGAGAAGGAAGCCACTACGGGCTGGACGAATTCCTAGAAATTAAGTTCGTTTCTCTTCAATTAATATAATTTTGGATATCCAAAAAAGTGTGGAAAGAGGGTAAAAACACCCTCTTCCATGCTTTTAGCTACAATAGAAAAATCGTAATCTAACACTTTTTCATAAACTCATTCATTGACTAATCCATTCTAACTGACAGCCTTCCGAATTTTCTATCAGGTTTTGTTTGCTGACTTAACAATATGAATTTTAGCTATCACAATTGACAGTTTATAAGAGTTCCACATATCAATTGCTACAAGTTTTATATATCAAGCAAGATTTGAAAGAAATCGAACAATTTCATATTGTTCGATTGTATTTTCGATGACTATTTTCATTGCTTCCACCTTGCTATTTTTGATTATTTGAAAAGCTCCTGCTTGCTGCACCAGCTTCTTTTCCCTTCATTGTCACTTATTACATCTCTGCGTTAGCAACTATAAGGTGTTACGCAACGTAAAAGTCAATAGAAAAAGATGTTATTTTCTGGAACTTTTTTAAAGATGAAGGTTGCCATATTTTTATTTTGAAAAGTGGCATTTTTTGAGGGGTTTACGTGAAATGAGCAGTGTAAAACAGTGGACAGTTTACAGGAATTCCATGCAATTTTCTGCTTATGACATGCTGATCCATCTCTAATTTTTATGGGAATTTTGCACGATAATCCGAACACCATAAATTTTTTCTTAAAAAAACGCTCAGCTCTTCCGACAGGGCTAAGCGTTTTTTTTCTGCACTAATCTATTATACTTTCTGACGGTTAAAGACGTTTCTCAGCATACCGAATAAAAGGTAAGCTTGATAGCAATAAAGCCGCGATAAACAAGATGACTCCCGCCCAATGGAAATGAATCCAAAAATAGCCCCCAAATGTACCAACTAAGCTTGATCCCAAATAATAGAATAAAAGATATAAAGAAGATGCTTGAGCTTTATTCTTATCCGCCCGTTCTCCAATCCAAGCGCTGGCAATGGAATGACAGCCGAAAAAACCATATGTAAATAGTGAAATACCGATAATTTTCACCAATACTGGCGGAAAAAGAGTCAATATGGCTCCGGCAATAGTCAAAGCGACGGCAAAAATTAGCGTGGCTGAATGTCCGTGTTCATCAGCTTTTTTGCCTAAAAATACAGAGCTGAAGCTTCCGAAAATGTAGACGATGAAAAGGAAGCCAAGCAATGATTGGCTGAATGAATAAGGAGGCTCGCTCAGTAAATAGCCAATATAATTGTATAATGTCACAAAGCTTCCCATAAATAAAAAGCCCAAAAAAATGAGAGATAAAAGCGGCTTATTTTTTAAGTGTACAGTATATGCCTTTATAACAGCTTCTATATTAAACGGCTTTTTTTCGCTATTCTTTGGTGTCGGTAGAATAATAGCAAAGACGATGCTTAAAATAAGAGCTAGCGCTCCGATGGAAAATAAAGCGGTCCTCCATGAAAAAAAATCTGTCAACAAGCCAGTGATTATTCGGCCGGCCATTCCGCCGATGCTTGTTCCGCTTATATACAATCCCATCACTTTGCCAATTGCAGTTGGATGAAACTCTTCTGCTACATACGCCATAGCGAGAGAGGGGATGCCTGCTGAAGAAATTCCAAGCAGTGTTCGGAATACAACAAGCAAAGGAAAATTTGGGCTCATAGCAATAAACATAGAGAGCATGGAAGTAAGCAGCATCGAGATGATCATGATTTTCTTTTTTCCAAGAACATCTGACAAACTAGCAGCTACCAGCATCATAAAAGCCAGTGTTCCGGTTGAAGCCGATACGGTTAAACTGGCTGATGCGGCAGAGATATGAAATTCTTTTGAGAAAACAGGCAGTAAAGGCTGTGTTGTATACAAAATGGAAAAGGTGACAAAACCGCCGAAAAAAAGAGCTATGCTGGCCTTTACATATTCTGGACTGTTCATTTTTATGTATACCAATTGGACTCGCCTCTTTCCATTATTTCCAAATATACTATACATCTAATAAGCTAAACTGTCTAATGCAACGAATGAAGTAGAGGCGAATGACAATGAACGATAATCTGTACGAAATCACTTTTAAGGGCCGACTAGTCGAAAAAAACACAAAAATTCAATCATAAACAAAAATTTAAATCTAGCAACATTCCTCTTTTTCAAAAACTTGCAAATGTCAAAGCCTACATTCCCTCGGCAACCGAGTGACTTGCCGTATTTGCTGCTGAAGGAATTTGAGCACCGATTCCCTTATGTGTTCACACAACCAAGGGAAAACATTTTATGCGATGGTTCCAATTGGTCCGGTGGCAAAAATATTGCAAGTACAAACAAACATCTTCAAACATAAAAAGTTGGCAGGCGGACAATGTTCCGTGACAGTGGCAGCAGCGGTTTGAATTCTTGTGGAGGAATCTGCTGAAAAGTTGTATGGACGATGTGTGAAAATGTGGTAAAATATAAAAAAGCGTTTTCAAAATCAAAAAATATTAATGTAAAATCAAAAGAATTTCAAAAATAATTGACAAGATTATGTTTTTTCAAAATTGATCTGGAGGGGATTTAGAAATTGAAGAAAACTCGTTGGGGAATAATAAGCACAGCACAAATCGCTAAAAAGCAGTTGATTCCTGCGATTCAAAGATCTAAAAATGCTGTTGTGGCGGCGATAGCAAGCCGATCCGATAAAGTGATCGGGGTGGCTGATGAATTAAATATTCCGAAAGCCTATAAAAGTTATGAAGACTTGCTAAAGGATCCAGATATCGATGTTGTATACATACCGCTGCCTAACCATTTGCACAAAGAATGGATTGTGAAGGCAGCTGAAGCAGGAAAACATGTATTATGTGAAAAGCCGGCAACGTTGACAGCTGAGGAAGCGAAAGAAGCGGCAGCCGTTTGTGAAAAAAACAATGTGAAGTTTATGGAAGCGTTTATGTACCAATTTCACCCACAGCACCAAAGAGTTCGAGACATCATCGCATCAGGTGAAATTGGCGATGTGAAATTAATGAGAGCCAACTTTTCGTTTTATTTGGATCCTGCCTCGCAAAATATTCGTTTAAATTCTGATATGGGCGGCGGCAGTATTTATGATATTGGCTGCTATTGTATTCATTCGATTCGAAATATTATTCAAGCCGAACCGGCTGAAGTGAGAGTAGATGCTGAAATAGATCCTGTATCATCGCGTTGATACGACGGCTGTCGGATATATGGAGCTTGACAATGGAGTCAAAGCCGTTTTTGACTGCAGTTTTCACGCGAGTTTTTCAAATGTTTATGAAGTGGTCGGAACGAAAGGTTCTATTCGCGTTCCAAGAGCCTATCGACCTGACCGCCAAGGAGGAGAAGGCTTAATCATTGTTGAAAAAGAAAATGAGCAGAGAATCGAAAGCATTGTAGCGGATCAATACGCTCTTCAAGTTGAGCATTTTTCAGATGCGGTGCTGCATGGAAAAAATCCTTCCTACACAAACGAAAATATGATCCAAAATATGACTGTAATCGAAGCTTGCTATGAATCGATCAAACAGGGAAAAAAGATTTCGCTCAAATAAAATGACAAAACGGCGGGGCATGTGTTCTCGCCGTTATTTTTTATCATTTTGACCAATAGAAAGCGTACTGGACAGAAGTGAATTCACCTCCCCTTATCGTCGGGCTGTACCCAACGCATGATGGCGGACTCTTACTATGAAAAAAAACGAAAATCTGCTTTAGCAATCGAATTTTTGTATTGACAAATCCTAATAAATCGTAAATTCTCTTAATTAAGGACTTCTTTCATAAATAATATCGGGTGCATTTTGCAATATATAGTATAATAGCATCAAATTAAAGGCAGGGGGTACGCGTGAAAATCGCAAAAGTGATTAATAATAACGTGATCAGCGTTATACAAGATGATCAAGAGCTGGTCATCATGGGACGAGGGATTGCCTTTAAGAAAAGACCTGGCGATGAGGTTGATGAAGACAGAATTGAAAAGATTTTTAAATTGGAAAATCAGGATATGGCCAGTAAATTTAAATCGCTATTGTACGAGGTTCCGATGGAATATGTAAAAGTAACGGAGGAAATGATACAATACGCGAAAAATAAACTTGGCAAAAAACTGAATGATATTATTTATATATCGCTGACAGACCATATTAATTTCGCCATAGAACGGCAAAAACAAGGGATAAAGATTGTGAATCCATTACTTTGGGAAATCAAGCGGATATATAAAGATGAATTTCAAATCGCTTTGGAAGCACTGAAAATGATTAAAGACAAATTGGCGATTGAACTNCCTGAAGATGAAGCCGGTTTCATTGCGATGCATTTCGTCAATGCTGAGCTGAATGAAGAAATGACGGATGTCGCCAATATGACAAAGATTATTCAAGATATACTGAATATTGTAAAATACCATTTTAAAATTGAGCTTGACGAGGATTCATTAAATTATTTCCGTTTCCTTACCCACTTGAAATTTTTCGCGCAACGGCTCATAAACAACATGCTGCTGAAGAGCGACGATGATGAATTGTATGAAATCGTAAAAAATAAGCATCCGGAAGCTTATGCCTGCACGAAAAAAATAAAAGATTATATTCAAAAGGTGCATGGCCATGAAATAACTTCGGAAGAAAAACTATATTTGACAATTCATATTGATCGAGTCGTGAATCGTAATTAAACAAAATCTCAGCTTCTCGTAAAAATTTTTAAATGAACTGTTGACAGGAAATGAAAGCGTATGCTAATTTGTAAATAACAACCGAATAGAAACCATTTCATTTAGGATTGTTACTGGTCATGCAGGCAAAACCTAAATTGTTTCGTCATTTTTATGGCGGGCAATTTAGGTTTTTTTATTTTCTTGATCGTATAAGCGCTTTGCGACAGGATAAAGTTGGAAATTTTTTTAATAATAACGAGAGGGTGAATGAACAATGGGCCATTTCGAAGCGAAATTCCCGGAAAACTTTCTCTGGGGCGGCGCAACTGCTGCCAACCAATTAGAAGGTGCTTTTGATGCAGATGGAAAAGGTCTTTCTACTGCCGATATGGTGGCTTATGTACCAAAAGAAAAACGTGGTAAAAACGGACATTCATTAGATGTGACAAGTGCAGAAATCGAGGAAATCTTAAGCGGAGCAGCATCAGATAAAATTTTCCCGAAACGTTTCGGAATCGATTTTTATCATCGCTATAAGGAAGACATCGCCTTATTTGCAGAAATGGGGTTTAAAGTATTCCGTTTATCCATNTCTTGGCCGCGTATCTTCCCGAATGGGGATGAGACCGAACCAAATGAAGCAGGATTAGCCTTTTATGACAAAGTGTTTGACGAACTGGCGAAATATAATATTGANCCGCTTGTTACACTTTCCCACTACGAAATGCCGCTCGGGCTTGTGCAAAAGTACGGCGGCTGGACGAATCGCAAGGTGATAGATTTCTTTGTTCACTACGCTGAAACCGTATTTAAACGGTATAAAAACAAGGTGAAATATTGGCTGACATTTAATGAAATCAATATGATTACTTTCAGTCCGTACACCGGCGGCGGCATTTTAACCGATCGGGTTGAAAATGTAAAACAAGCTGCCTTCCAAGGGGTACACCACCAATTTGTAGCAAGTGCACTAGCTGTTAAAGCATGCCACGAAATCATTCCGGATGCAAAAATCGGCTGTATGCTGGCTAGATTGGAAGTATATCCGGAAACATGCAACCCGGACGATGTACTTAAAGCATTAAAAGAAGATCAGCTGAACTTATTTTTCACAGATGTTCAAGTTCGCGGCGCATACCCAAGTTATATGAAACGCTATTTTGCAGAAAATAATATTCANATTGAAAAACTTCCAGGCGATGATGCCATTTTAAAACAATATACAGTGGATTTCCTTTCGTTCAGCTACTATATGACACTTGTAGCCAGCACGAAGGATGATGCTGAAGAAGTTTCAGGCAATTTAATCGGCGGTGTGAAAAACCCTTATCTTGAATCATCTGATTGGGGTTGGCAAATTGATCCGGTCGGCTTGCGGATTACGTTAAATAAATTGTATGACCGCTATCAAGTTCCTTTATTTATAGTGGAAAACGGATTAGGGGCCTACGACAAGGTTGAGGAAGACGGCAGCATCCATGACGATTACCGAATCGACTATTTGCGCAAACATATTGAGCAAATGAAAGAAGCGATTGGCGACGGTGTTGAATTAATGGGGTATACAACTTGGGGGCCTATTGACTTAGTAAGCGCATCTACCTCAGAAATGAGCAAACGGTATGGTTTTATTTATGTCGATCAAGATGATTTCGGCAACGGAACATTGAAACGCCTCCGGAAGGACAGCTTCTATTGGTATAAAAAAGTAATCGAAACGAATGGAGAAGAATTGTAAAAACGATTGCGATGTCGAAATCACTCTGTTTGAAAATGAAATGGGAGGTAGTAAGCATGAAACACGAGCGGCGCAAGCCTTTTCCAAACGATTTTTTGTGGGGAGGTTCCACATCAGCCTATCAAGTGGAAGGCGCATGGAATGAGGACGGAAAGGGACCTTCCGTTATCGATATGGCCAAATACCCTGAAGGCACGACAGATTTTAAAGTAGCCAGCGATCATTACCACCGTTATAAAGAGGATATTGCACTGTTTGCGGAAATGGGCTTCAAAGCCTACCGTTTTTCGATTGCTTGGACACGCATTTATCCTAATGGCGACGGAGAGCTAAACCAAAAAGGGATTGAATTCTACGATCAACTTATCAATGAAATCAGAAAACATGGAATTGAACCGATTGTC
>JGI25328J35697_1001981_pt1 | contig 13289 bp, 16 predicted proteins | sample HigsolmetaAR203D_FD_35697 | JGI IMG/M metagenome (IMG submission 35697)
GGTCCCTATTTCGCCGGCCGGATCCGGACACCGCGGGACTTCAGTTCGCCGTTCGATCCCGGTTCGGCGCTGTCCGCTGTTTATTGTCCTTTCACTTATTGGTGGCGTTTGGGTGACAAGAACATCCGCCTATTCGATAAAAAACAGGTTGCTCTGAAGTTGATCAGAAATCTTTTTCTGTGCCCGCCTAATATATTCTTTTACGCTATTCTTGCTGATGTTAAGCAGGAAGGCGATTTCGGAATGCGGGAGACATTCGCCGTGAGCCATTACATAGCATTCCCGCTCCCGGGGTGTCAGACGGGAAAGGACGTTTTCGATCTGGAACCTCTGCCAGTCGGAAAGGTTTGCCGAGCTTCCGGCCGTGCTCCCGGCCGTAAACGCCTGCATTCGAATCGGGTCCATCAGCTTCTCCCGTTGATAAGCCGCCCGCCGCTCGATCCCCCTACGATTCCCGGGCCGTCGGCCGGTAGATAACCATTCGATGACAAAGTTACAATCGTTGATCATGCCTCCGATCACTTCACGTTCAGCTTTGTTCGTATTGATGGTACAAAGAGCGCGCAACATTTTCCTGGTGTATTTGTACCCCTCCAGCAAGTCCTGCACGGTTCTCCGCCCCCCCTTTGGTTATTTCTCAGTGTCAAATTGTCCGGTTTCAACTTCTTTCTTGAGATTCCGCAACACCTCTGCGATTTTCGTTTCGTTCTTCGCTTCGGCAAGATCAATGCAGAGATCCAAATGCTCTTCCAATTTATCCGCGTCGATCTGTCTCATGTTATCGCCAACCTTTTTTCCAATATTGCATAATGTTTTTTATTTGTTTTGGGTTTGATCGGTATCATCATGTTTTTCACCCCTGAGACAAAAATAAAGTTGAGATATTCGTTGCTCCGGCTGCGATGACATCACGGAGATCGGTTTGCACCGTTGCGCATCCTTGTCAAGCTCTCCGGTTCCACACCGATTTCCCGGCATTCTTCCGGCGCTTCCCCGTATAACGTTCTTTTTCTTCCCAAACCGGTGATCACGGAATAAATCCATCATTTCAGATAAATATTTTATCCATACGGTACAAAAAAATATAGTCCTCTTATTGACGGGGTAAATTAAATTATCTATAATGAAATATAGATAATTTAATTATCGGTTTAGCCAGTGGCAGATTTATCAAAATAATCGGGAAACAGCTTTTCGGCAGGCACTCCAAAATAATTCGACAAGCGGAACATCAAATCCCGGCCGGGAGTAAACGTTCCGTTTTCAATCATTCGGAGGTAAACAGCGGAGATGCCATTTTCACCGGCAACCCTTGCCTGAGTTCCCTTTTCTTTGCGAAGCTGACTGAAAAGCTCCCGTTTCGCCATTCCTTAAACCTCCTTTCGTTAATTTGATTATATCGGATATTTATTTTATCCGTCAAGGGGGTATGGATAATTATTTTTTTCGAAAGGGCGTTGAATATGGATTTCGCCAAAAAATTAATCAAACTTCGTGAAGACAAAGGTTTAAGCCAATACGAAGTAGCTGATCGACTAGGGATCAAAAGACCGCGATACAACGCTTGGGAGCAAGGTTTGGCAAAACCGCGCGCAGATATGATCAAAAAATTGGCTGAGTTTTTTGAAGTCAGTCCGGATTATCTGCTGGGATTTGAATCCAACCAAGATATCCCCGCCTGGGCCACCCGCAAAGACATTCGCGACTTCAAGAAAATGCTCGAAGAAGACGCTCCGGTAATGTTTGACGGCGTGCCGTTGGACAAGGAAGACAAGGAGAAGGTTCTGAAGGTCATGGAGGCGATTTTCTGGGACGCCAAGAAGAAAAACAAAAGGAAACCTATCGACGAATAAGCGGAGGGGCCTGGATGGACAACATTATCCGACAACTGATCCGCAAATATAAAACCAATGATCCGTTTGAGCTTGCCAGTTGCCTCAATATCACCGTCTGGTTTTGCGATCTCGGGAAGGAAACTCGCGGATTTTATATGCGAAAGTTGCGCCGCCGGTATATTGTCATACACGAAGGGTTGGACGAATTTTGGAAACGCTTCGTATGCGCCCATGAAATCGCTCATGATCGCCTGCACCCCGGTTTCAGCCGGTTTTGGTTGGACGAGCACTCCTTCTTTAATGCCGGGAAATTTGAGCGACAAGCCAATAAATTTGCAGTACGCCTGCTCACCGCAGGAGATACCCTGCGCCGCGGTGAGTCCATATCCGAGTTTTTACGACGTCATGATGTCCCGGAAGAAATGGCGAAGTTTTATTTTTGACATAGTGTTATATAGCTTTTAGAGTTATTTTCTATACCCAAAAACCGAACGTATATTCGCATGAAAGGAAAATTACAGTGGCAAAAGGAAGTATCGAAAAACGCGGGGAAAACAGTTGGCGGTTGCGAATCGACCTTGGATACAATCCGGACGAAACGAGGAACCGACCAAGTAAGACGATCACTGTCGAGGAAAGTGCTTCTAAAGACAACAAAGAAGCTGCAGGAGTATCTAGAGGACCAGTTGCACAAATTCAAGCAAGAGGAAGGAAAAGCATTTGAAAAAGGGACGAAAAACGATGAAGTACGTATTGTCGATATGCCGGACTGGTACATGAATGACCTTGAACAGTACTACAAATTTTGGAGACAGCAGAGATGGGAGAATGACGCTATTTGGCAAGGCGGAGACCGGGAATATCTCTTTCATAATGGGACGGGTAAACCGCTATATCACACAACCCCAACAGGTTGGTGGAATGATCGTAAAGCGTCACGGAATCCGGAAGATACGTCTGCATGATCTGCGGCACAGCTCAGCAACGTTACTCATCGAAGCCGGTGCGCATTTAAAAGCTATCCAGGAACGTCTCGGACATAAGCAGTTTCCAACGACTGCAGACATCTATGCACACGTCACGAAAAAAGTTAGCCGCGAGTTGGCCGAAAAATTCAACGCTTTCGATCCATCGGCAAATCAAAAATAATCTCCGCCCCCGCTTGTCCCCAAAATGTCCCCAAAGCCCCTAAACACAAAAAAGAAGGTTCCGGCTCATACGCCGAAACCCTTGATAATACTAGTGCGGTCGAGAGGACTTGAACCTCCACGGTTGTTACACCACTAGAACCTGAATCTAGCGCGTCTGCCAATTCCGCCACGACCGCATGCATAATTATGAAATTTCTAATCACCAGTTCCTTTACCGGTTCGCCGAGATCGATGAATCACGACAAGGAGTATAATATCACGATCTCTTTCCGGAGTCAAGCTTTCATTCAAAAAAAACGGAAACGATCCTGCAGCCGAATCGGAAATTTCCCGCTCTCTTTTTTACAGTCAAGTAGACTAAATACCGTAACGTTTAGCTTAAACACTGCATTATCGTCTTTCATGTTGCATGATAACCAGACACCGCCATAAAAACTCATCCCCCTTTGCGGACCGCGATCAGATCGGCCAGCGAGACCATGTTCTTGCGAAGCTGCGTTTCTTCGGGAATCAAACCGGCATTAAAATTCAAACAATTTGGGTCTTTCTTCCGTGTAAGGTACATAAGTATATTTTCGGTCAAGTATAACCACTTTACGGTTCATTTTGCGGATCATCACTTGATGGTCATTCCAGGCGACGACAATGCCCTTTACGTCATTTTCGGGGTTTATATCGCGGACTACCCGCAATACGGTTCCTTCCTGCCGGTACCGGTCCAATTGCTCGTCCGAAATCATTCCATTCCCACCTTTAAAAACAATATAAATATTGGCCCGTTCTGAATCAGCCGGGCCAGTTCTGGGAATATTATTAACCGATGTGTTCTTTTGAGTCGTTTTTTTCAAACCATTCGTCCAACACTTTGGATGACATCACTTTTTTTTCGATATATTCGATCTGCTGCTCGGAAAACTGTTGCTTCCAATCAATGGACAGTTCTTTCGCCAGCTTGACAATCGTTAACAGTTCTGACCAGGCAACATATCTTTTATACCAAAAAAATTGAGGATGTTCAATCATATAGGGATACAGATCGTCAAATTCCGTATGTTTGCATTCCAAAGCCCGTTCGAAATGAGTTTTGGCTTCTGACAGCTTCTTCATTATGAACTCCACCGGCAAATGAACGTTCCCCATCATCAACAAGCCTCCCCTCATCTCTCTCTCTTTTATCTCATTATAATGGAAAGCCGGATGGCTGACAATAAAACCGGAGGACCCCCGGACGCTAAAAAAAGGGAAACGGAGGGGAATTGTGGGAAAAAACATTAAGCGAACCGGATGTGCCCGCCTTGCAAACTTGCGATTTTGACCAAAGATTCAACGCGGATCCCCCGCTCACGCAACGTTTTTGCTCCCTCCTGAAACGTTTTTTCCACAACGATCCCGACGCCGGCCAAGCTTGCTCCCGATCTCTCGACAATACGGACCAAGCCGCGGGCGGCATCGCCGTTCGCTATAATGTCGTCAATGATCAGGACCCTGTCCCGTTCCGACAAATAACGGCGGGAAACAACGATATCGGTAACGATCCCCTTTGTAAAAGAAGGAACGCGTTCGCACAGCGCCTCCTGATCGGTGATGAATGTTTTCTTTCGTCTGGCAAAAATAAGCGGGACCCCCAAATCATAAGCCGTTGCAAAAGCCGGAGCGATACCGGATGACTCGATTGTCAGCACCTTGGTAATTCCGTCATTGTGAAATAAATCGGCAAATTGTTTTCCCAAAATCATCATCAGATCAGGATCAACCTGGTGGTTTAAAATGGCGTTCAAATTGAGAACCTGATCGGTGACGACAGTACCGTATTCCAAAATGCGCTCTTTTAATATGTCCATAACAATGTCCCCCTACGTAACCGAAAAAGAACGAAAAAACTGGTTATCCATGCACTATCTGGAAAGCAGTTAGCCGTTCCCTTGATATGCTTGAATGTAAACTTATCATAATGCCCGCGCAAGTTTCAAGTGTTGCACCGGAAATTTCACTTTTTCCGCAACTTTTTGCTTTGAACCTATGTCTAATACATAAAAGGCAGAAAATCGGTTCCCGGAAAAGGCCTGACGAATGCGTAATGAAAAAAGGTCCGTTTTTATGAAAAAATGATCTAATTTTGCCCCAATTGATTTTTGAAGGAAAACCCTTCCAAATATTATGATATGTAAGGTTGCATGCTACCCACTACCCTACATTGGGAAAGGAAGGATCACAAATGAAAATAGCCGGAAAATGGAGCAAATCGGCTGCAGCATTATCTTTTATAGCGGTCAGTTTAATCAGTGCAGGATGTGAATCTCAGAAACCGAATGCGGACACCCATTCAAAACCGAACCTGGAAACGCCGGAAATCGCCGTATCTGCGCTCGAGAATTCGAACCGGCAGGCGAATCCCGGTTTAACCGATCCTGCCATGGCTATTGGCCATGAAAATGACGCACAGGCGAATGAAGGTAAACCTTCTCAAACACCGGCACCTTCCCCCGATGATAAAACAAAAGCTTCGGCCGCTGCATCCGACTCGCAATCCGATTCATCGAAACCGGTCGATGCAACGAATTCCGAAGCTATGCAACCATACAGCCATGAGAAACCGTTGCTGCTTGGCTTGGCTATCGGCGACACGAAAGAAACGGTCATCGGGAAATTTGGTAAACCCGCCTCGGAATTTGTTATGGATGATGGAAAAGAACCGGTTACCGTGTTTGAATACGAAACCTTTGACGTCGGATTTGACAAATCCGGGAAATTGGAATTTATTGATGTTCATTCCGCGGATATTGATCCCGGACTTGGCGGGGTCCGACTTGGAGACAAAGCGACCGACGCCATCAAGCTGCTTGGAGAACCCGATACCAACTCAACATTTGTTATTTCCTATAATAATGGCGGAACAGTTCTGAAACTGGACATCGACCCAAAAACCGAAATCATTCAATCGATCAAACTGTTTGCTGAAGAATAAATACTCCTTTACCAAAAAGAGCTGATTTTGTCCGCTGTTGATTTTGGAGCAAAACAGATCCACTGATATACCATCAGGTTACTGGTTTGCAATAAGTTATGCTTCGCAATAGGTTATCCTTTGCAACTGGCTACTGTCTTTGCAACAGGTTATCACCATTGCAATAGAATACTGCTTTGCAATAGGTATGCTTTGCAACAGGTTACCGCTTTGCAACAGGTTGCTGCGTTGATGACCTGCCAACAACGAACTGCGGTCTGGATGAAACGGACTTGTCTGGGCTATGATGGAAGGCTAAAAGGTTCGTGAACGTCAAACCTGCAATTCTACATCTTTTTCTTCTCTCCGACGAACGAAATCGCCAAATTCCTGCGAAATTGCATGTATTTTTTCCAAAATCGCCGATTACGGCAGTTTAGGTAAAAATTTCCTGCACTTTCGCAGGTTTTTCTTTCAAACGACTGTTTTCTAACGTTAAAGCCTGCACTTTTGCAGGCTTTTTTCTTAGATATAGGAAACTTTCCACTCAACCACAACTTTGGAATTTTCGTCCCATCGTCCGCTTAGGATCGTTCCTTTCGAAGCCTGTACGCTCTGTACGCTCATGACCGGCTTTCATTTTTCTCCCCTCACCGACCCCTTGGACCCTCATCATATGACCGCGGCGTTTCGCTCCGGTTCATGTCATGGACTTGTCCTTTCCTTCATACGCTGTATTAAATGATTACTTCAAAAGGAGGCAGCTATGAACAAATGGGGGAAAGTGTTACTGGTCTCCTTCACGTATATGGGAACGATCGTCGGTGCCGGATTCGCCACCGGCCAGGAAATTTTGCAATTTTTCACGCAATACGGCCGGACAGGGACGTTTACCATCGTTTTCGCTGTTTTGTTATTTTCGTGGCTGGGCATGAAAATCATGCTGATCTCTCATGATCAAGGGGCAACCTCATATGAAGATTTGAATAAATTCATATTCGGCGAACGCATTGGCCGATGGTTCAGCCTGGTGACGCTCATCATGCTGTTTGGCGTCACTACCGTGATGTTGGCCGGAGCGGGCTCCATATTTGTCGAACAATTACAAATGTCCTATCAGGCCGGACTCATAATCACTCTGCTTCTTTCCTACGGCGTAATCATGCGCGGGATGAACGGAATTCTGACGGCCAATTCCGTCGTCGTTCCCATCATGTTGCTGGTAACCGTACTGATCACCCTCCATACTACCGGAACGCCCGGCGCGGAAAACTGGATACGGCTTCATCACGATGCGCCGACCGCAAAAGCGTGGACAGCCCCCATACTGTATGCGGCCTATAATTTATCATTGGCGCAAGCTGTGCTGGTGCCCTTAGGAAGTAATATCCAAGACCGGAATGTTCTGAAATGGGGCGGATTGGCCGGCGGGGCAGGCATCGGCCTGTTGTTGCTCGCCGGACACTTCGCGCTGACCGCGCACATGCCGGGAGTGGCGCAATTCGAAATTCCCATGGGGCACATCATCTCCAACCTTGGCGCCGAAGTGAGACTCTTGTTTTTGCTTGCGGTCTACGGGGAAATTTTCACCACCTTTATCGCCGACGTTTATGGGCTCAGCCTGCAAATTTGCCAACGGACCGGTTTAAAACGGAAGACGGTTTCCGTCAGTGTCATGGCGCTTTGCTTTATCATTAGCCAATTCGGCTTTAGCAAACTGTTGTCCACACTTTACCCGTTATTCGGTTTGATCAGTCTTGCCTGGTTCACGGCCATCATCTGGAGGGAATACGGTACCCGGCCGAATGGCGGCTAACAGAACAGACAAACGGGTGAGGATAAACACCGTGCCGAGCAACAGAAAAATACTTCCGCACAGCAAATAGGCGAAATGATAAACCGGGAACAGATCGCGGTCCCGGATCACCGCCACTACGTCCACGGCCAGAAAAACAAAACCGAGCAACAGCAAAAGAAGAACCGCCGTATCAAAAATGCTCCACCTTAAAAAATATTGCCGCGCCGGTTCCAGATAACGGGCGGTGTTCGGTTGATCCGGCAGATCCAAAGTTTTGGCCTTCGCGTAAACAAACCAAACCGTAAAAACGGCGGCAGAAGTAACGAATAATCCGACCAGACTTGCCAATATCGCCAAAAACAACTGCATGGCGCACCTCCAAGGAACAATCGGTTTTTCATTCATGACCGATTTCGTCTTCATTTACAAACGCATAAATCGTTTCGGTTTTCATTACATCCAGTTTCATAGCCGTTTCGGTTTTATCACATCACCGTTTCATAGCCGTTTCGCCTTTCATTACATCACCGTTCATCACCATTTTGTTTTCATTACATAACCATTTTATGGTCGTTTCATAAGCCGCTCCGGCATTCATTCACAACCGTTTTATTGAATGAAGCGGTCGGCTCCAGTGGAAATCATATATACCAAAAAGAATGTGAACACAAAACTGATCACCGGAACCGCGGCCAGCCAAAGGAACAAAAATCGTTGCGGCAAAAAAGGAACCGGACGCCAAACGATATTTTCCAGAAAACCCACGATCCATTTCGGCACTCGCTGTATTTCCGTACCGGAAACTCCTTGTTTCCCGGAAGAGCGGCCCTCGATTGTCCCCCGTTTCCAGCCGACACGATAAGTGATTTGCCGTGCTTCCGGTCTGTTTTTCCCTTTTTCAACCATCCGGTTTTCGCGCATCCGGCTTCCTCCTTTCCTCCCGTCAATGGGTATATACTATCTAGTTTATTCGATGGTTGCGGATCAAAGCAAATGTCTACGCAAAAACCGCAAATCGGTGATGTTTTTCAGGAAAAATGTTATATTATGGATAGATAGGAGGAGATTTTCATGACAAAGGTGGTCGCTATTAGCGGCGGGGCTCAGGGAATCGGACGAGCCACCGCTCTGCTCTTCGCCAGTGAAGGATATGGCGTCTCCGTATCGGATGTCGATAAAGAAGCTGGTTTTGAACTGATCCGGATGATCCGGCAGCAAGGCGGGAATGGCATGTTCATGTGCGCCGATGTCGCCGACGAGGAAGCTGTCCGCCGGTGGTTGCGGCTCACTGTCGACGATTTCGGCCGGCTCGACGTCATGATCAACAATGCCGGCATTAGCCGCAACGCGCCGGTACTGGAGTTGTCCCTCGAAGATTTTGAACGCGTCCTGGCCGTCAATTTGCGCGGCACGTTCCTCTGCTCCCAACAAGCCGCAAAGTATATGAAAGAAAACGGAGGAGGAGCGATTGTCAATATCGCCTCCACCCGCGCTTTGATGTCCGAAGCCAATACTGAAGCGTATTCGGCCTCCAAAGGCGGGATTCTTGCCTTAACGCATGCGATGGCAATCAGCCTCGGACCTTACGGGATCCGGGTCAACGCGGTCAGCCCCGGTTGGATTGAAACAAGCGATTGGCAATATTCCAAACGGGCCAGAGTACCGGTACATAGCGAACGGGACCGGCTCCAGCATCCCGTGGGAAGGGTCGGAAGGCCGGAAGACATCGCCTACGCGTGCCTCTACCTGGCAGAGCCAAGATCCGGATTTATTACCGGACAAAACCTGGTCGTTGACGGCGGAATGACGGTTAAGATGATTTACGAAGAATAACCTCTTGACGAAATCCCTTTACGCCGCCTATATTAAGGGAAGCATCCAAGAAAGGAGACTTCCTGCATGTGGCTTGTATTTGCGGCTTCCGCCGCGGTATGTTTCGGCTTGCGCGGGATTTTGTACCAATGGACTTCGCAGCGGCCGATCAACCGCAATGTCATGCTGTTTGGCGTTTACGTCTGCGGCATGCTGACAGCGCTGATTGCGAATTTGTTTACTGGCCAGCCGTGGACGCCCGGCGTGATGGCCGGTATTTTTATGGGTGTTTTTTCTTTCGTTGCGAATGCGGCCATGTACAAAGGGTTTGCGGTGGGCAAAGCTTCCCTGGTCGCCATTTTCAGCGCCCTCTCGCCTGTCGTGGCTGCTGTCGGAGCCTATATCGTATGGGGAGAAACGTTAACCGGCCCGCAATTGGCCGCGTTTTTGATCATTTTGTCCGGAATTGTGCTGATCCGTTATTCCAACGATTTGTCCCTGAATCATTTGAACGGTGTGCAATGGGCTTTGCTGACCATGCTGTTTTTCGGAATAACCGACCTTTGGACGAAACAATCGACCTTGTGGGGAGCGGCGATGTTGCCTACGCTGGCCACGATGTACGCCACCGGTTCCGTGTTGTTTGGGTTATGGGCCCTCAGGGATTGGAATAGCCTTAAAAAACGTGTCCGCAACGAATTACGGGCCGCCCGCTCCGGTTCGGCAGCCGGGCTTGAGGACCACATGCCCGCCAAAAAAGATCATGACAGCACCGCAACCGGCGCCGTCATTTCAAATACGAACAACCCGGCCCGCGTCTGGAATTTTCCGCGGACGTTCTTCTGGGGAATGCTCGTGGGTGTGACCAACATATCCGGCATGCTCCTGATCGTCCCTGCTTTCCGGTACGGGATCACCGGGCTTGTCTCTGCCGTCATCGCTTTAAATGTGCTGATTATTTTGCTCTATGCGCGGCTTGTGCTGAAAGAAAAATTCCGCCGGCTGGAAATCGTGGGCGCGGCTTGCACAATTATCGGCATGTTCATTCTACAGTTGCTTGGATAATGGCAAGGCCATCCCCGGCGATCTGCGGATCGGCAATTTTCGGACGGGCAATCTACCGCCGATCCTCAGACCGCAATCTTTGGTCGGCAACGGCAATCTGCCGGCAATCTTCGGACTGGTGATCTGCCGAAAATCACTTCGGACCGGCAAAATCTGCCGGAAATCTTTAGAACTGCAAATCTTGTGCAGACAATTTTCAGACCTGCGATCCACGGACCGCAGACTGCAATCTCCGGGATGCAATCCGCTGCCATCTCCGGAACCGCGCTTTACAGCACGACCCCTTTTACAGCTCGACCACTTTGCAGCGGTCAACCAGTTCCGGAATCAGGTCACGGAGATGGGGATGGCATGTAAACAACAATATTTGCCGGCGTTCGCACACCTCATTCAGCAAATCCATCGTGCAGCAGAGCCGTTCCCGGTCGAAATTGACAAAAATATCGTCCATGCAGAGCGGAAAACGGATCTGGTCCGCCATCTCATCCACCAACGCAAGCCGCATCGCCAAATAGAGCTGCTCCGCCGTTCCGCGGCTCAACAGCGAAGTGTCCGCTTTAGACCCGTCGGGCCGGATGGCGGTCACTTTTTTTTCGCCGACGGGAACGGCAAGACGGCGATACGCCCCTTGGGTCATATGCGAAAAATACGTGGAGGCCTGTTGCAGCACCCGGGGTTGGCGGTCCTTCTCAAACACGCTCCTGGCTTCGTGGAATAAGGCGGAAGCCAGTGACAAGGTTAACCATTGTTCCGCCGCCTGCCGCAACTCTGCGGTCAGTTCGGCAAAACGCTGCAGTTTGTCGGCATGATCGGCTCCCGACTCCAGTTTCTCCAGTTCCCCGGCAAGCCTTCCCCGCCGTCCATGCAATTCCATCGTCCGCTGTTCCAGTTCGGAAATCGCCTTTTGCACACGCAGCCTTTCTTCGTGCAAGTCAGCCTCGCTTTTTTCCGCCAGCATTCGATCCAGCCAACCGGTTCCAGCGGGACCGGACGCATTCTTGACCGCCAGACGATGCCTGCGCAAGTCCTCTTCCAATTGCCGGCGCCTTGAATATTGCGAAGCCAGCAGGCGCAAATGTTCTTCTCCCGAGGCCCCCGTTTCCCGGTACAATTCCTCAAGCCGTTCATCAATGCCCTGAAGCTGTTCCCTGATCCGTCCCAGTTCTTCCTGCAATTCCGCCGTTTGTCGTTCCAACCGGACCTTTTCTTCCAACATCTTTTGCCGGCGATCAAATGCCGCCTTCCATTGCCGGAGAGCGCCCGGCACATCGGCTTCGGCCGCAGGCCCCAGCAATGCGGCAACCTGCCTCCGCATGCGTTCATTCCGGCCGGAGAGCGCGTCCATTTTTTTCTCGCACGCTTCCTTGCGCCGAAGCAGTTCCCGGCCGTGTTCAATAAGCTGCAACAGCTCCAGCGCCTCTTCGGCCGTCGCCCCTGGCGGCAAACCGTGTTCCCTCAGCCACTCCTGCCAGCCCCGCGCGATGTCCGTTTGGCGTGCGCAGGTTTGTGCGAACAGCTTGGCGGCATATTCGCCCCGTTCGCGCAAACGCCGCAGCTGTTCTTCCAGCTTCGCCGCCAGTTCCTCCTGCCCGTTCAAATGGCGGGTCTCCTCTTCCCATTGGCGCAGCGTCATTTCCCAGCCGCCGATCCATTGCTCTGCCGCCTTGGCGAACGCTTCATCGTCTTCCGCGTTTGTGCCCGGTTGAGGCGCCGTCATCGCGGCCATCGCAGCCATCGAATCCTCCGCCATTGCATCCATCGCCGCCATCGTATCCTCCGCCGTCGCAGCCATCGCTGCCATCGAGTCCTCCGGCGACAAGAGATACGGTCCGNAAGCCGTAAAGCTGCTGTTGGCGGCACCGCCTCCTTCGGAACCGGAAAAGCCTGCCGAAAACCCGTCTGCCGCAACTCCCGCCTCATGGCGCGTCAAGCCGGATTCGGTAGAGGCGGCGAGTTCGCGGCCGTCCCAAACCGAGAGGAACAACGTTTCCAATTTGCCGCGAAGCTCCCGCAGCTGTTCTTCCAGCCGGGCCGTCTCCGCTTCCAGGTCTTCCCGGCTTTCCGGACCGTGAATCCGGTTTGGACGGGCGGCTTTTCGCCGCGCGCCGTAGCGGACGGAGCGGCCGGCAGGGCGTTTGTTCCCGTCCACCGATCCTGACCGCACCTTGCGGAGCTGTATATACAAGTACGCCGACAGTCCGCCGAACGCGGCCAGACAAATGAAGCTCAAGGCCGGTTGCCCGAACGCGTAAATGACCGCCGGCACCGCCGCGTTCACTCCGCCGGCCACCCATAACAACTTGCGCAACACCGCCTGCAATTCCCGTTGCCGCCATTCGGCTTGCCGCCGCCGTTCCCTCAGCCGCTCGCCCGCGATCCGCAGCCGCTCCCGTTGATCCTGCCACTGCCTGTATAACATGCGCGCTTCCGCCAGCAGGCCGGTCAGCCGTTCCGGCGTCAAGGTGCGGCTCCAGGGGAAACAGCGGGACAACCTTCTGCGCAACGCCATGCACCGATTCCTTTGTTCTTCCCACTCGCTCTCCAAATCCGCAATTTCCCGCTTCAACCTGTCATTCTCCGCGGCGAGTCTTTCCAGGCTGCGGGCGGTTTCCGCCTCGGCGAGCCGCTGGTTGCGGACATATTCGCGAATGGCGCCGTCCTCCGGAAAACCCGCCAATTGCGCT
>JGI25328J35697_1002006_pt1 | contig 13111 bp, 11 predicted proteins | sample HigsolmetaAR203D_FD_35697 | JGI IMG/M metagenome (IMG submission 35697)
TCGCACACAGAAATATTTAAGCATTGCTTGATATAATTAGGTATAGTGGCCAACCATTTATTCATTTGATTTTTAAAGATGTCCATGTTCAAAGAAACCTCAGCTTCCGCCAAAGTTTGGAAAAGGTCAATAAGTGATTGAAGGGCAGTAATAAAATCTATGTCTTTTACATCTTCGCAAAGGATGTAAAAAAGGTTGCCAATCGTCTTAGGATCCTCCTCTTTTCGCATTTGCCAAGCAATGAGAATATATCGTGTAAAAACAATGGTTGTATGGCTAATTAACATGTCGTAGGAACGACCCTGGAATTCTTTCTCTAAATTTAAAAGGGATTTATTGCATTTGAAGAAGACTTCAATGTCCCAACGCATGCCGTAAATACGAATGATCTCTTCATTTTCTAATGTTGTATCTGTGCTGAGAATGGCAAGCCATTCGCTCCGTTTATTACGGTTTCGTACAAATAGAATTTTTACTGGAATTCCATTGTCTAAAGTAGCATAAACGGATCCGCGAATGTCTTTTTTACCCATGTGAGGTTTTGCCAATTTGTAAAGTTGATTCAGTGTGAAACGTTCACCATTGTAAACGTATCGCTGCTTTAATTGCTTCACCATGCCAATGACAAATAACCCTTTGTTCGTAATCTTCTCAATTAAAGGCGCTTGTGTAAACCAGGAATCCATGAGAACATAGTCAGCTACAATCCCTTTTTCAAGCGCATGATCAAGTAAAGCTGAAGCCACGTCCGGTTTTGATTTCAGAGCTTCCTGGCGACGCTTATAGCCAGATGTTCGTTTATCAATATTGGTATTGATTTCTTGCAGGCGATTTTCCTTTTTCGGTGAACTTAGAAGAGCAAAATCAACGGGAATAAAAGTAAAACTATCGGTCCAGCCAAGGGTAAGCATTTGAAACCCTTTCAAGTACTGATGGGTAGAGTGATCAAAAACCTTAGCCAACAGTTCAACCGACTTACTACGGTTTCTTGAAAAGACAGAATCATCAATCACAAAAGCTGTGACACGATCTTTTGAAGTTAATGGTTGAAGCAGACGGATCATTTCACTGCTTAATGAAAGCAGAAACTTTCTCCAATGATAGGTTGGTGTATTTAAAAAGCGATAGACTGTATCCTTTCCGGGCAGATCCTGAGATCGTTTACTCATAAAAGCACGAAACCAGTTCTTATATTGGAAGACTAAAAGAAAAATCAGTTTGAAAACAGTAAGACAAGAATACCCGGAAAGTTTCGTAATATTCGCTTTTCTTAAATGATATCCAATATTTAATTCGGAAAATCCTTGTTTAATTTCTTTTGGTAATTGCGCAAAGTAGTCTTTATTCGTTATCATAGTGGTGACACCTTTCTTTTGGATTTGGTTTCGTCACCAATATTTTACCAAAAGAATAGGTGTCTTTCTTTATGTTTTAAAAAATGTCAAATGATAATTTTGTACTTNCCAAAACCATTTACATCAAGCATTTAAACAAGATTTTGGACTGCGAAAGCTGAGTAATTTATATATCTTTTTTATCATGATAAATGAGTCGACTAAATCCGGATCAAAATGTTTACCTCGATTTTCTTCAAGAAAGGCTAGTGCCTTATCAGTTGACCACGCTTCCTTATAAGAGCGTCTACTTGTTAACGCTTCAAACACATCAACGATACCGACAACTCTTGATTCAAATGGTATTTCCATTCCCTTTAATTTATGCGGATAACCTGTACCATCCAATTTTTCATGATGATGTAAGATAACATTTTTAGCGACTTCAAAGCTTTTTTGAAATAAGTCCAAATTTATGTCTTTTGTAATCTTACTTAACATATCAACACCACTTAGTGGATGTGTTTCAATTATCATTCGTTCATATTTTGTGAGAGGACCAGGTTTGTATAATATTCCATCAGGAATATTTGCCTTCCCAATATCATGAAGAATACTTGCGTTTACAATATTATTCATATACTCCTTAGATAATTGAAGATTACACCTTTTATTATGAAAATACACTAACTCTTCCGTTAATTCCTGAACTCTCATTAAATGACTTTCAATTCCGGGTCACGGATTTCACACGAAATGGCCAGCACTTTTAAAATTTCTCGCTTCATCTTACGGGTTTCTGCTTTTGGTACATAGGATCCTTCTTTTAATTGTTCAAGTTCTCGAAATATTCCAACATAATAGACTTCATGATTTATGTAAATGGGTGTAATGGTAATGGATGAATGCCAAATATCCCCTGATTTTTTTTGATTAATAAAAACTCCAGACCAAGGTTTCCCTTTTTGCAAATTTTTCTTTAATTTTACATATACCTCATTTTCAGTTAAATTAGAGCGAAGGAACTTTGGATTTCTTCCATATGCAAATTCCTTTGAATATCCTGTTACGTTTTCAAAAGCCTTGTTAGCAGCTACTATTTGATAATATTGATTCGTAATAATAACTGGATCAGCAAGTTCTAAATACACTTCTAAATTTGGATGTATCGATGACAAGGTTTTTCCCCCTAAAATCTAATTTAGAATAAAACTCTCCCTCTATGATTTGAATAATGGTGTTAAATTCATAATACATCTATATGCTTGTTCATTGTTAAGGTATATAACAATTGTCACAAAACTTCCGATTTTTACACAAAAATAAGTAAAATAATCGAATAATCGATTCACAATTGATTAAACATATTTTCGTTTGAAAACAATTAATAAAGTAAACAAATATAGTTTTATTATTTTACCTCAACCCTACCATCTTTTCAAAAAAATATGATGAACTTTTGATAAATTGTTGATAGTATATATATAACAAATTAAATTTAAACGGTACAAAATAAACAACAAGTAAAGAACAAGGGTGAATTGAGATGATTAAAGAAAAACGTATAAATAAGATTTTAGAATATGTTATTGAAAATAAATCAGTGTCTTTAGATGAATTAGTAAAAGTTTTTAATGTGTCTAAAAACACAATCAGACGCGATGTTCAAGAATTAGTCGAACGTGGAGAAATTAAAAAAGTATATGGTGGAGTTTCTGTCATTGACAATAATCGTCAAAAACTTGAATCATTCCATGATCGGCAAGTGCGAAATCAAAAGGAAAAAAAGATGATTGCAAAAGCTGCAGCCAATTTTGTTGAAGATGGAGATATTATTTTCATAGATTCAGGAACAACTACAGTAGAAATGATTGAGTTTATAAATAAAAAAAATGTAACAGTTATTACAAACAATCTTGACTTTATTGTCCGCTCACTTACTTTTGAAAATCTGAATGTTATTTCACCTGGAGGAATCCTTGAACGAAAAACGAATTCTTTTGGAAGTTTGAAATATATGGATATTTTAAACGCCTATAATATTAACAAAGCATTCATGGCATCAACAGGTATCTCCTTGACAAATGGTGTTACAAATGCTTCACCGATTGAAAGTGAACTAAAATCAACTATTGTCAATAGAAGCTCAAAAGTCTTTTTACTAGTAGACCATAATAAATTTGATAAATACGGTTTAATGACTTATTCTAGTTTGGATAAGATTGATTTTCTTGTTACTGATCGATTACCTAATGAAATTTATCAGGATTATGCGGAAAAGAACGATATTAAGCTAATAATAGCAGAAGAATAGACCCAATAATTGTATCGTATTTTTGTATTGTACTTTGAATACCCATTTCTTAAATAAATTCTCTAAAAAGACAAACCATCAAAAGTTCTGTGGATAGGTTTGTCTTTTTTTATGTATATGGGTATATATATCATCTATTTTATGGAAATCATGAAGGGATTATATATCAGACTTCTATCAATGCTATTGAACAAAAAAGACAAGAGGATTCCTCTCTTGCCTCATAACAATAATAACAATCATATAAGCATTATTTAAATATTTAACCCATTTCTAATAGATTTTAAGGTTACTTCACTTGACCATTCTGGTTTATCAGGATAAGCAAATACTGCATTTGTTACAATTCCATCAAAATTAATTTCTCTTAATTTCCGGTATAAAGCATCGAAATCTACTTCCCCTTCACCCGGGTTCAAATGCTGATGTATTGTTACATTTGCACCTGGAGGATTAATAATATAACGTAACCCATATGCAGCTTTATGATTAAAAGTATCTGCAATTAATACATGGACAAGTAAATCTCCGGCTTCATCTATATGTTTCGCTACATCGCCTATACCATCATCATAGTAGAAAGCATGTGGAACTGAATATACTAGTTTAATCCAATCTTTATCAAGGGCACGAATCATTCGAACAGCTTCTATATTCAATTCAATAAAATCATTTGGATGGGCTTGTATATGTAGTTTTATACCCTCTTTTTCGAAAATCGGCATTAATTCTTCCATTGATTTAACAAAAGCGGCTTCACTTTCAACTGGACGGCTTTTGTCACCACTAAATTCAGTGTTCATCAAATCTACTCCCAATTCGGAAGTGATTTCAATGCAACGCTTCCAATTTCTCACTGCTGCTTGACGTTCTTCTTCATTTGGGGAAGACCATTGTTGCACAGGAAGAACTGAAGAGATTTTCACACCAGCGTCTAAACAATATCTTTTTAAATCTTTTATCAGTTGTTTATCAACCTTTGGGTATTCATAAAACCAAATAAAATCTTTACGTGGAGATAACTCAATCCATTCATAACCTAATCTAGCTACTGCATCAACCATTTCTTTTAAACTGGTATTGTCACGATAATGTGATGGATCGTATGCTAAACGCAATTTATATTTCCCCTTTCTATAAAAAAATTAGGTTGGTAAACTACTAAAAGTTCTTCAATTAAACTGACTGTCATTAAAATTTTATTACATTTTGGTTAAATGTTGGTGATCTTATAATTAAATAATAGCAATAAAAATGCTTACAGTCAATAATTTTAAAATTGTATGAAAAGAAAGAAAATTACAATTCCTTAACCTTTTCTTTTATAAGTTAATAACGTTCTTATGATAATTTAAACTTTTGGACCAAAGACCTTACTACTAACCATAAAATTAGATTTTATTCATATTCAACCCATACCCCACCATTATCAGCAGAACGTACACAGTTCTCTACCCAGCGAACACCCTCTAAACCTGCTTTAACATCTGGATACCACATATTTTCTACTGTTTCTCCACGATCTGCAGCCTCCATCGCTATGGCAAAACGAGTATATAGATTTGACCAACTTTCAAATAAACCTTCAGGATGTCCTCCACTGATACGATCATCAGCTAATGCTTCTGGATAAAGATAGTCCATTCCTCTATCTAAAATTTGTACAGGTTTACCCTGAACTTCATATCTTAACTGATTAGGATGTTCATCCCACCATTCGATACTTGCATTTGAACCAACAACACGAATCTTTTGTCCGTGCATAGAACCAGCATTTACACATGAAGTCCATACATACCCAACCGCTCCGTTATTATATTCCATAATCGTCAAAGCATTATCCTCTAGTGGAGCACGACTTTTTACAAAACTTTGACGAGAACACATTAATCTCTTAATCTTTAAGTTTGGTAACATAACCTGGGATAAATAAAATGGATGTGTTGCTAAATCACCTAATACATAACTTGGTCCAGCTACTTTCGGATCAACCCGCCATTTTGTACTTGGATTATCTTTTTCCACTTCTTCTGAGTGAAAACCGTGGGCAAATTGCATATTCACAATTCTAATTTCACCTAAATCTCCATTGGCAATCATTTGCCGTGCTTGTTCAATTATCTGATATCCAGCATAACCATAGGTTACACCGAGAACACGATTTTTAGCTTTTGCAAGAGCCACTAGTTCTTCAGCGTCTTCAGTTGTAAAGCACAAAGGTTTTTCACATATTACATGTAAGCCAGCATTTAAAGCAGCTTTACTAATTTCAAAATGCGTTGAATTTGGAGTTGCAATAGAAACGGCTTGAATTCCATCTTCACGCTTAGATTCTTCTTCAAACATGGTTTTATAATCAGGATAGCAACGTTCTGGATCAACATGTAAATTGATTCCAAAATCCTTACCGCGTTCAGGATCAATATCAAATGCTCCTGCAACTAGTTGGAAGTTATTATCACGCAATGCAGCTGAACGATGAATGTAGCCAATCTGACTTCCTCGACCTCCGCCTACCATTGCCCAACGAATTGGTTTTTCAATATTTTTTTCTCCGTAAATCATCGATCTTTTCCCCTTTTTTGAAAATAAACTTTAAATTAATAACCTACACTTTTTAAGTAATCGACACTTTGTTTAACGTCACGTAAACTTGTATCGGAGTTTCTAGGATCACGCTCTTGTTCGATTGTGATATACCCATGATAATTTATTTCCTTCAATAATTTATGAATTGAATCATAATCAATAACTCCTTGTCCAATCGGGCACATTACTCCTTTAGCACAAGCATCAAAAAAGCGGATCCGTTCACTCATCACTTGCTGATATATTTCAAGATCAATATCCTTAAAGTGAATATAATCTAGTCGATCTTTACAGTCGCGAATCCACTGTACAGGATCCATCTTTGAATAGTATAAGTGTCCTGTATCAAGGCAAAGACCGGCAACTTCATAAGGGATATCTTCTAAAAGTTTCTTAATTTCATCTTCGAATTCGATATAACCACCTGCGTGGGGATGAATCACGGAACGTACCCTATATTTTGTCCAAGCACGTTCTGCGAGTGTACGAATATGATCCATCATATTATTCCAATCTTTATTAGATAACCGAACTGCCCGTTCCGGATGACCGGCGTCATAATCCCTTTCATCGTGCCCCCAATCAATAATTACTAAATATGGAGGTTGAAAACGCTGTCCTTCTTCCTTTGGTGGGGAAGGGAGCTTTGATATTAACGAACAAATGTCATCTACCTGATGTAGTAAATTTTCTAATTTGGCTTTTGATACTAAATCATCAAAAATCGTTCCTGCTATAATCGTTAAATCATTTTTATTGAGCTCTATTTGAACTCGTTCAATATCCATTGGTATATATCCATAAGGTCCTAGCTCAATTCCTTTATAACCAGCTTGTGCTGCTTCATTTAGTACTCTCTCCCAAGGTGGAAGATAAGGTTTTTTTGGATCATCTACACCCCAACAACAAGGAGCTCCTGAAATTTTAATCCCCATCAATAACACCTTCAAGTCTATATATTTATTATTAATTCACATATTAAGCGCTTTTGTATTATTGTTTAAATATTAATATAAAAATAGTTTTTCTTAATCAAAAAAATTTTGATTCTTCATCATTTTTTGTAAATTGACAAAAAAGGAAAACATGTCTGAATTCCTGGTAATAATGTTAGCATCCAACAAACATTTAACAGGAGGTTCAAAAATGTTTTCCTTAGTGGATTTACTTCAAACCAGGCAGTAATCGATTGGCATCTTTTAATTGCCCTTTCGGTTAAAATTGTAACTAATCTACCTTCTTGCTTTATTTTTTCTTATTCTTTTTAACGTCAATAAAAACAGCAACTGTAATGATGACTCCTTTTAAAATTTGCTGCCAATAGGACGATACATTCAATAAATCTAATCCGTTATTCATTACTCCAATAATCAGTGCTCCAATAATAGCTCCTCCAACAGTACCAATTCCACCAGAAAGACTTGTTCCACCAATAACAGAAGCAGCAATAGCATCCAATTCATACATGGTACCCGCTGTAGGCTGACCTGATGCGATTCGTGAAGTTAGAATTAATCCTGCTAAACCTGATAATAAACCGGCATATCCATAAACAATAACCTTAACTTTAGCTACATTAATACCTGCGATAATTGCTGCTTGCTCATTTCCACCGATTGCATAAATCGCTTTTCCTAACTTCGTTTTATTTAAAATAATCCAGGAAATTAATCCAACGAATGTGAAAATAATGATCGGTACTGGTATTCCGAAAATATTACCTTGACCGATAAAGCGAAACGCCTCTGATAAACCTCCAATAGGTCTACCTCCACTATATAATAAGGCTAAACCTCTAGCTGCCGTCATCATTCCTAACGTAACAATAAAAGGAGCAATGTTTCCGTATGCAATAATAGAACCATTCACAATACCGGTTAAAAGTCCAACTCCAAGTGCTGCTAAAATGGCAACAAAGAGTGGTACTGAATTTGGATGGGCTAGACTAGCGACAATTACAGAAGTTAAGGCAATAACAGAACCAGAAGATAAATCAATACCAGCAGTAATGATAATAAATGTAACTCCAATTGCAACAATACCAATAACGGACATTTGCAAAACGATATTTAGTAAATTATTGGTAGTCACAAAGTAAGGAGTTAAAATGGACATTAAAATGACAAGACCAATTAAGATTAATAACATTCCATAAGATTTTAATATATGCATAGAAAAAGCTTTGAAATCAATCTTTTCCTTTTCTACTGAAACTTGCGTTTGTTGATTCATCGTTCTTCACCCCCAATTATGAACTCATAAGGTTGAATCTATGAGACTTTGCTCTTTTTTATTTTTTCTCCTAAAGTACATAGCTCCATGATTTTTTCTTGGCTGGCTTCTTCTCTTGTCAACTCACCCGCTTTATACCCTTCACTCATGACCATGATTCGATCGCTCAAACCTAATATTTCAGGCATTTCTGATGAGATTACAACAATTGCCTTTCCTTTTTTTGCTAAATCAAATATTAAATTATAAATTTCAGCTTTTGCCCCAATATCAATGCCTCTCGTAGGCTCGTCTAAAAACAGAATATCAGGATCTCTAAGTAACCATCTTGCCAATAGCACTTTTTGCTGATTCCCGCCACTTAAGTTTTGAATAATTTGTTTTAAATGAGGAGTTTTTATTTCCAACATTTTTTTCTGATTCAGACAATCTTCTTTCATTTTTTTCTTTGACAACAATCCTAAACCATTTGTATATTTGTCGATATTGACTGTCACCATATTATCCATCACACTTAAAGGAAGAAAACATCCGGTTAACTTTCGGTCCTCTGTCAATAATCCCATTCCCAAATTGATTGCGTCACGAGGAGAGTTAATGACAGTCTTTTTCCCATTAACAAATATTTCTCCTGAGTTTGCTTTTCTTACCCCAAAAATGGTTTCAATGACTTCACTGCGACCTGAACCCATCAAACCAGCAATTCCTAAAATTTCTCCTTTCTTAACTTCAAAGCTAATATCATGGAAGTGACCGTCCACCGATAAATTTTGTACAGAAAGAGCAACATCTTTAATTACTTTTTCAGGTCTTTGAAATGATTGCTTTAACTCACGACCAACCATCATTTCAATTAATTTATCCTTCGTAATATTCTTTATCAAATCTGTTCCAATATATTGTCCATCCCTTAACACTGTTACTTCATCAGCAATTTGATGCAATTCTTCCATCTTATGTGTAATATAAATAATTGCCACACCCTTTTTCTTTAACGATCGGATTATTTTAAAAAGGTGATCTACTTCTTTTTCTGTTATGGCTGATGTTGGTTCATCCATAATGATTAAACTTGAATTATAAGAAATTGCCTTCGCAATTTCAACAATTTGCATATTGGCTATACTTAAATCCGCCATTTTTGCTTTAGGATTAATATCGATTTCTAATTTTTCAAAAAGTTTTCTTGTTCGTTCAACTAATTTCTTATGATTAATAAACCCTGTTTTCCCATAAGTTGGTTCCCTTCCTACAAAAATGTTTTCAGCAACCGTCATATGCAAAATTGGACTTAGCTCCTGATGAATCATTGAAATACCGTTTTTTAAAGCATGACTAATGCTATTTAATTTTAACTTCTGACCTTTAAACTTCACTGTTCCTTTATCTGGACTATAGATACCCATTAAAATCTTCATTAATGTAGACTTTCCTGCTCCGTTTTCTCCCATTAAGGCGTGAACGGTCCCTTCTTTGACATAAAGATTAACATCCTGTAACGCTTTAACACCTGGAAACTCTTTCGTAATATTATTCATCTCCAGAATATACATAGCTTTCATACCCCATTTTTTATTTTTTTGTAGGTACAATTCACATCTGGCTTTATCTACTTGTTATGGAAGAATTAAATTTATAGATTAAGAGTAAATGAATTATTTTTTCCACTTTTCAACATAAGTTTGTAAATTCTCTTTTGTAACTAATTCGTAGTCAATATAATTTAATTTTTCTACTTGTTCTCCTTTTGCTGCTTTTAAAGCAATTTCAAGACCAGCATAACCTTGACCAAAAGCATCTTGGAATACAGTAACACTTAACTGTCCAGACTCAACATATTCAAGAGCGTCCGGTGTTCCATCAATACCCGCAACAATTACTTCATCCAGTTTATCTGCAGCTTCCAATGCCATAATAGCACCAATTGCCATTTCGTCATTGTTTGCAACTACGGCATCAACCTCCACACCACTGTTCAACCAGTTTTCCATTAAGGTTAAACCTTTGGCGCGATCGAAGTCGGCATTACCTTCTAACACAACCTTCATGTCTGGATATTGATCAATAATTTGCTTATTACCTTCCGTTCTTTTAATTTGTGCTTCATGACCCATTATTCCATTCATAATTGCAATGTTACCTTTTCCACCTAATAATTCTGCAACTTTTTCCATTTGGATAATTCCAGACTGAATCGATTCTCCACCTACATAAGCGGTAGCTTGATCAACACCATCAAAGATTCGGTTTACAACAACAATTGGAATATTTGCGTTATTTGCTAATTCTACCATTGTTGGGGCCGATGTTGTATCTACGGGGACAATGACAATTGCATCAACATTTTGAGAGATGAATGTTTCAACTTGAGATAACTGCTTGCTTGCATCATTCATTGCATCAACAAATATTGCTTCAGCACCATCTTGGCTTTCAATGTAATCTTTCATTCCATCTTGTAAATAGCTTAACCATTTGTCGTCAAAGTCCGGCAATGCAACACCAATTCTTATTTCTGCACTTTTACCATTTTGTGACACTTGATTACTACACCCAGTAATAAAAAGTGACAATGACAATAGCATTAAAAAGAGAACTTTCCAACCCCCCTTGAATTGTAAACGCATATATATTCCCCCTTATTTTTTTTTAGAATTAATACTAAATGACACAAGTTTTTAACCTTGAAATTTTAGTACTAAACAAGTTTATAATTAGAAATATTGATAGACAATTTTTCTCCTCCATTAAGGAAGGATTTTGTCGATGCTAACGGAATCCCCATAATAAATTTTTAAATCAAGCGCATTCACTCGAGGTAATTCATTTTTTTGCACACATTCTATGGAACTTCCAATTTTCAGGGATGATATCCACCCATCTTTCTAAAAAATAAGTACCACTTAGACTATAAATCTTCACAATTTTTGAAAAAGTTTGGTGATAAATCATTCAAACTCTACCCAAACTGATCCGTTTTCGGCAGAACGGACACAATTCTCAATCCAACGAATTCCTTCCAATCCAGCGTCAATATCAGGATACACCAGGTTTTTTAATGTTTCTTCGTCACCTCGGTTTTTTGCATCTATCGCAATGGCAAATTTAAGATAAATATTTGCCCATGCATCAGATAGCCCTTCCGTATGCAAGGCTCCTAACCTTTCATAGGCATTACAGCTTTCATCTAAATAAGACATGCCACGGATTAGCGTTTGGATAGGTTCTCCCTGAACTTCATACTTTAGTTCATTAGGTTTACTATCCCACCATTCTAAACTTGCTTTAGATCCAACAATTCGAATTCGATGGCCATCCATACACCCAGCATTAACGGAAGATGTCCAAAGTCTTCCAACTGCTCCATTTTCATAATGCATGAGAACAAATGCATTATCTTCTAGAGGTGCTCGGCTTCCTACGATACTTTGCCGGTCACATAACAGTTTTTTAATCTTCATATTAGGCATGATCAACTGCGACATATAATAAGTATGAGTGGAAAGGTCTCCCAACACAAAACTAGGTCCTGCCACCTTTGGGTCAACACGCCATTTTTGTGCTTCATTTATTTTTTCTACTTCATCTGTTGCATTAAAACCATGAGTATATTGCAAATCTACGATTCGAATTTCACCAATTTTTCCTTGTTCAATCATTGCACGCATTTGAAGAAGCATTGGATTGCCGGAAAACCCATAAGTAACACCTACAATTTTTCCTTTTTCATCTGCAAGAGCCTTTATTTCTCTTGCCTCATTTGTGGTAAAGAATAGTGGCTTTTCACAAATCACATGCAATCCAGCTTCTAATGCTGCTTTACAAATTTCGTAATGAGTACTATTTGGAGTTGCAATCGAAACGACTTCAATACCGTCCTCTCTTTTAGCTTCTTCCGCAAACATCGTTTTGTAATCAGGATAGCAACGTTCCGCATCAACTCCAATATTTATACCAAAATCCTTTCCCCTATCAGGATCTATATCAAAAGCACCAGCAACCAATTGAAAAGCCGTATTATCCCTTAGCGCACCAGTACGGTGTTTATAACCAACATTACTAGTACGTCCTCCTCCGACCATAGCCCAACGAAATGGTCTAAGAATCTTTTTTTCTCCATTTAACATTACAGAGATTCTCCTTTATCCTAGTTTCAAAGATATTAAATACCGAATTCCAATTTTGCCGTTCATCTGTTCCATTAAACATATACCACTGCCACTGTACATGATTAGACTAATATTTAAATTTTGTATATCCCCCCTTTCATAGTCCAATAGATAAACTGTTAATAGCCTGATAATAACAATTGCTGTATAGAAATTTTATTTTAAACGCTTACATATCATTGCTTTTATTTTAATCTAGAATATTTTGAATTGCAAGACTATTTTGGGGTTTTATGAAAAAATTTTGGTCATATTATGGGTATGTTTTCTGATATAATTAATTCTTTTTTGAATATTGTTGTTTTATCCCCTAAACATTTAACCAAGTATTGATTAACTATTGATAAAGTATGGTTTGGATTGTTTGATTACAATCCTGAATCCGTGACAAAACATCTTTACAATGGTCGCAAACCGTTGATACGATAAGGGAAAACGACGTTGACGATTCTTCATCAAGTAGGTGATGTGAT
>JGI25328J35697_1002009_pt1 | contig 13104 bp, 10 predicted proteins | sample HigsolmetaAR203D_FD_35697 | JGI IMG/M metagenome (IMG submission 35697)
TAGACGCGGACGGTCCAGGCGCCGGCGGGGTTCGCCGCGCCCGCCGCGGCCGCCTCGCGCAAGGCCGGATCGGCGGTGAACACCGCCGCCGGCTCCGCCGCGACGCCCTGCCCGCCGAGCCTGCGCAGCCGCTCCAGCCGCCCGTCCGCGGCACCTGCTCCGGCCCCGCGAACGCGGCCGTCGAACAGTTGCACGTTGTTCACGCGCAGATCGCGCACGATGAGTTGGGGCTTGCGGCGGCCGTTCCATTCGTTCACGCCCAGCTCGCCGACCAGATCGACCCGGGCCGTGTCCGAGAGCCGGGCCGCCCAGTCGCCAAATCCGAAGCCGACCGCCTCGAGCGTTCCCGGCGGCCCCTCCGGCGCAATCTGCAAATGCTTGCCGTCCTTGCCGATCGTCCGCGCGCTCCGGACCGGCACATCCGCGACGAGCAGCGTCGGCCGCGGGTTGCCGTATCCGTACGGCTCCAGCAGCCGGAGCTGCTCTGCCGCCTCCAGCGTCGCCTCGTGCGGGGCGCAGACGAGATCGATCTCCACCTTGCGGACGAAGTCATCCTCCGTCAGCCAGCCGGCCGCCAGCGCGTCCAGCCGCGCCTCGAGCTCCGGCAGGCGCTCCGCCCGCAGCGTCAGGCCGGCCGCCGCCTGATGCCCCCCGAAATGGTCGAGCAGATCGGCGCAAGCCGTCAGCGCGGCGTGCAGATCGAAGCCGGGGATCGAGCGCGCCGAGCCTTTCGCGAGGCCCGTCTCCGGATCGATGCCCAGCACGAGCGCCGGGCGGTAATGCCGCTCGATCAGCCGCGAGGCGACGATGCCGACGACGCCGGCGTTCCAGTCTTCCCCCGCGGCGACGATGACGCGCGGCCGCTCCCCGCCGGCCGTCTCCGCCGCCCGGACCCTGTCCGCCCAGATCGCCTCGGCTTCGACCGTGATCGCGTCGACGAGCCGCTGACGCTCGCGGTTCAGCGCGTCGAGCTCCGCGGCGCACGCTTCGGCTTCCGCTTCGTCATCGGTCAGCAGCAGCCGGATCGCCGGCTCCGCGTGCTTCATCCTGCCGGCCGCGTTGATGCGCGGCGCCATCCCGAACGCAACCGTATCGGCGTTGAGCGCCGGCAGTTCGACGCCGCACTTTGCGGCGAGCGCGCGAATCCCCGGCCGCCCCGTCCGCCGCATCAGCCCGAGCCCGTGGCGGACGATGAACCGGTTCTCGTCCGCTAGCGGCATCAGGTCCGCGATCGTGCCGATCGCCGCAAGCTCCGCCCATTCCAGCGGCGGGCGGCCGAGCAGCGCGTGCGCCAGCTTGAACGCGACGCCGACGCCGGCCAGCCCTTTGAACGGATAAGGACAGCCCGGCTGCTTCGGGTTGACGATGGCCGCGGCCCGCGGCAGCACCGGCGGCGGCTCGTGATGGTCCGTCACGACGACGTCGATGCCGAGCTCCCCGGCGCGGGCGATCGCCTCGCCGGCGGAGATTCCGTTGTCGACCGTCAGGATGAGCCGCACGCCGGCTTCCGCCGCCGCTTCGACCGCCGCCGCGCTGAGCCCGTAGCCTTCCAGCGTCCGGTGCGGCACGGCGTGGTCGAAATCGGCGCCCAATTCCCGCAGCAGCAGCCGCGCAAGCGCGGTGGCCGACACCCCGTCGGCGTCGTAATCGCCGAAGATCCGGATCCGCTCGCCGCGGCCGACGGCGGCGCGCACCCGCTCCGCCGCTTCGCGCATGCCCTTCATCCGGAACGGATCGTGCAAAGTCTCCGGTCCGCCCTCGAGGAACGCGCGGGCCGCCTCCGCGTCCCGGATGCCCCGCCGGACCAGCAGCCTGGCCGCAAGCGGTTTCAGGCCGAGGGCGCGGGCGATGCGCTCCGCCGCCGCCTCATCCTCCGGCCCCGGCTGCGGCACGATCCAACGAAAGTTCGATTCCATCATCCATGATTCCTGCTTTCCTTGCCGCAGCTTCCCGTACGGCCGGGCTTATTGCAGCAACGTCGGCACGTTGTCCTGCCGCGCGTCGCCGTGCATTTTGTAGGGATAGCCGCGGTCGTACGGTTCCACCTTGACGCGCACGTCGAGCACGTACGGGAATGTTGCGAGCAGCCGTTCCCGCGCCCTGCGGCCGATCTCCTGGCCTTCGTACACCGTGATGAACGGATTCACCCGGATTGTCAGGCTCACCAGCACATAGTGGCCGTGCTCCCGCGTCCGGCACGACTCCACCTCGATCACGCCGTCCACGCTCCGCACGGCGGCCCGCATCGCCGCAAGCTGGGCCTCGCCCACCCCGGACTGCACGCTGCTGCCGATCATGCGCAGCGCGCCGCGGAATCCCTGCAGGGCCATCGCGGCGCCGATCGCGCAACCTGCCGCTTCGTCCATGAGCAGGAGAACCGGCACGTCCCAGCGGCCGCCGAACGCGGCCGCCGCCGCGCCGAGCAGCGCGACGGCGGACAGATACGCGTCGTACGCCCGGCTTCGGACGGGCCGATCCATCGCCGCCCGCATCGCCCACAGAATCGGAATGGCGATCAGAACCGACCAATGCGGCGCGGCCGATGCGTCGTCCCGCACGATGCGGAACGCCGACAGCACCAGCTCGATGCCGGCGACCGCCGTCACGACCGGCAGCAGCGCCTCCGCGGCGCCGCGCCGCGCTTCCCGCTCGCCGGGCCGCGCGGGGAGGCCGGCGGACTGCAGCGCGGAAGCCGCCGATCCGGCGGACTGCCGCAGACTTTCGGCCAGCAGCGCATGGCTGCCGGCCATAAGTCCTCCGGCCGCCGCCAGCAGCGCCGCCGCCGTCGCGGCCCAGCGGACGCCGCTTCTGCCGATTACCGGCTTACCCACACCTCGTCACCCTTCCGTGATTGGAGCGATCTTCCTTGCGAATTGACATCCCCATTATAGCGACGGCGCTCTTGGGAAGTCAAAAAACAAACCCCCGCGCATCCGCGCGGGAGACGCTGTCCGGTCTGTTGTCCGCCCCGTCAGAAGCGGATTCCGCGGTACGCGCCGAGCGTGACGTAATTCATGAACTGCGTCACCTTCAGCGACAGAATGTCGTTGACCACCCGATGCAGCGCGGGCTGACCCGTCTTGTGGTAGTTCTCGCTCACGCATTCCCAGACGTCCCGGCCCGACACTTCCTCGTAGCCCAGCAGGCGGAACTCCTCCGCCTTGCTCTCGCACAGTTCCTCGATCATCGCGTTCAGTTCGTCTTCCGTCATCCGCCGCACCTCCCTGCCACGCTGTCCGACGCCTGATCTATTTCGCCTCCGGCCTTCCGAATTCCTGCCGGAATCGGCAAGAATCGCTCCGGTCATGCCGCCGGACAGGCCGCATAGATATGGATTAAGGCAAGTCCGTAAGGCCCATGCCGCATGCAGAGGGGGAAAATCAGCGTGACCAGGCAGTCGTTCATCCAGGGCGCCATGATTCTGCTCGCCGCCGGCATCGTCAACCGGATCCTCGGCTTCATTCCCCGCATCGTCCTGCCGCGCATCATCGGCGCGGAGGGCGTCGGCCTCTATCAGCTCGGCTATCCGTTCATGACCGTGCTCGTCACGATCGTCACCGGCGGCATCCCGCTCGCCGTCGCGAAATGGGTCGCGGAAGCGCGCTCGGTCGGCGACGCACGCGCCGAGCGGAACATCTTCCGCACCGCGATGGCGCTCGCGCTCGGGCTGTCCGTGCTGCTGGCCGGTCTCGCGGCGCTGGCGGCGCCGTGGCTGACGACCCGGGTGCTCACCGATTCGCGCGTCTACCACACGTTCATGTGGATGCTGCCGGTATTGCCGATCACCGCCGCATCGGCCGTGCTGCGCGGCTGGTTCCAGGGACGCCACAACATGCTGCCGACGGCGGTATCGACGGTGGCCGAGACGATCGTCCGCATCGTGCTCGTGCTGCTGCTCTCCGCCGCGCTGCTGCCGCACGGGCTCGAATGGGCCGCAGCCGGCGCGATGATGGGCGTCGTGGCCGGCGAAGCGTTCGGCCTGATCGTGCTGCTCGTCCAGTACGCGCGCACCCGGCGGGCCGCGCGCGAACCGGAGGGGACCGGCTCCGGCGAAGGCGGGCCGTTCCCGGCGCTGAGCCGGCTGCTCGGGCTTGCCGTGCCGGTTACCGGCAGCCGTCTCGTCGGCTCGCTGTCCTACCTCCTCGAATCGATCCTTACCGCGCGCAGCCTCGCGGCGGCGGGCATCGCGACCGGCCTGGCCACCGCCCAGTACGGCGCGCTCCAGGGGATGATCATGCCGGTCGCGCTCCTGCCGACCGCGCTCACCTACTCGCTGGCCGTCTCGCTCGTGCCGTCCCTGTCCGAAGCCGCGGCCGGCCGGGACCGGGCGACCATCCACAAGCGGCTGCACCAGTCGACGCGGATCGCCCTTGTCGCCGGCGCGCCCTTCGCCGTGGCGATGTATCTGTTCGCGGAGCCGATCTGCCGCCTGCTGTACGATCACGCGGAGATTGCGCCGATGCTCCGGATGCTCGCGCCCGCCGCCCTGTTCATCTACCTGCAGGCGCCGCTCCAGGCCGCGCTCCAGTCGCTCGGCAGGCCGGGCGTCGCGCTCATGAACACCTTCATCGGCGCGGCGGTCAAGCTCACGCTGATCGTATGGCTTGCCTCGCGGCCGGACCTGGGCATCTACGGCGCGCTCATCGCGATCATCGCGGGCATCGCGCTCGTCACCGCGCTCCACGGGATCGGCGTCGCGCGGGCGATCGGCTTCGCGATGAAGCTGCCCGACTTCGCGAAGGTCGGCGCCGCGATGACCGTGATGGGCGCCGCCTCCCTGTTCGTCATGAAGCGCTGGCTGCTTCCCGCCGAATGGATGAACCTGCTGCTCGCGCTGACCGCCGGCTCCCTCGTCTACCTGCTGCTCATGGTGCTGATGCGGATGATCGACCGGCACGACATCGTCCGCATTCCGTTCATCGGCCGCATGTTCCGCTGACCGCCGCCGGACCCGCCGAGGCGTTTTATGTACACCGCGCCATGAGAAAAAAAAGCCCGCAAACCGCGGTCCTTCCGTCAGGACTGCGGCTTGCGGGCGGCGTCGACGAACAGCCGGCCGCGATGGTCGAGCGTGCACAGGAAGACGTCCCGGACATCCGTGATGCCGCGCGACCGCAGCTCGCTGCGGAGCCAGAACTTGTTCTTCCCGAGCTTCTCGAGGTTCTCTTCCAGCACGGTCCCGTCCATGATGAGCGGCACGGGCAGCGTCTCGAAACGGAATTTCGGCGGAATCGGCACCGTCCCGGACGCGTCCTTCTCCCGCTTCGATCCGTCCGCCTCTCCGCCGCTTTCCTTCCGGCCTTCCGCCTCCCCGTCCCGCTTCGGGATGACCGACAGCTTGCCGTTCGGCTCCAGCACGGCGAATTCGACGTCGCCGACCGACGCGATCTGCTGCTCGCGCAGTTGCAGCATCAGGTCGTCGAGCGTATACCGCTGCTTCTTCATCACGTCGCGCCGCAGCTTGCCCTTCTCGATGACAATCTGCGGTTTGCTGTCGAACAGGAGGCGAAGTTTCCGGGATTTGAGCAGAATGACCGACGTGACGACCTGGATCGCGAGCAGCGTGGCCATCGGCACAATCGCGTGCATGAGCTGTTTCTCGGGCTCGATGATCGATATGATCGCAATCTCGGCGATCATGATCGAGACGACGAAGTCGAAGACCGACAGCTTGCCGATTTCCCGGCTGCCCATGATCCGCATGATCGCCAGCACGACGAAATACGTCACGACGGTTCGCAGCACGATGACGCCGATTTCCTGCAACGCAGCCGCTCCTCCCCCCGCATCCGTCTTTCCGCCAGAACGGTATCCGTATTATGCGCGTCCCGCCGGAAGACGCATGCGGAGAAAGGACGTTCAATATGTGGATGCCCCGCCTGTCGCTACAACAGGAACAGGGCGACGTAGCCGGTGGCGACGGCGAGCGCGAGCAGCGTGAGCGGCGCGCCGATTTTCAAATACTCGGCGTACGGGATTTCCTCGCCTTCGCGGGCGGCAATGCCGGCCACGACGACGTTCGCGGCCGCGCCGATCAGCGTGCCGCTGCCGCCGAGCGACGCGCCGAGCGCGAGCGACCACCAGACGGGGTCGAGCGCCGCAGGATCCGTCAGCTCCATCTGGACGCCGAATTCCCGCACGAGCGGAATCATCGCCGCGACGAACGGCGTGTTGTCAACGGTCGCCGACACGATGCCCGACAGCCACAGCGCCAGCAGCGACAGATAACCGATGTCGCCGTGCGCAAGCTGCAGGGCCATCGTCGCGAGACGTGCGATGACGCCCGTCTCGACGAGCGCGCCGACCACCGCGAACAGCCCGGCGAAGAACACGACGGTCCGCCATTCGATCGTGTCCAGCGCCTCGTCGACAGCCTTGCCCCTGAGGCCGGCCAGCATGACCAGCGTCGCCCCCGCCAGCGCGACCGTCGCCGCCTCGATGCGCACGCCGGTCCATGCGGAGAGCGGTTCGTGCAGCACGAAGCCGATGACCGTCAGCGCCAGCGCGGCCAGCGTCTTGATCGCAAGCGCGCGGTCCCGAATGACGCCGGCCGCGTCGATCGCCAGCACTTCCTTCCGCTCCGCCTTGCCCGCTGCCAGCTTGCCGCGATACCGATACACCAGCAGCGACAGCGTCAGGATCAGAATGAGCAGCGAGACCAGTCCGGTATGAACGAGAAAATCGTTGAACGAAAGACGCGGGTTCGCCCCGCCGATCATCAGGTTCGGCAGGCTGCCGATCATCGTGGCGGCCCCGCCGACGTTGACGGCCACGATCTCCGCGATCAGGTAAGGCATCGGGCTGACCTTGAGCGTGCGCGCGATGTGGATCGTGAGCGGCACGATCAGCAGCACGGTCGTCACGTGATCGAGCAGCGCCGAACCGACCGCTGTCGCAACGGTCAGGACGGTCAGCATTTTGACCGGGCATGCCTTCACCCGCTGCACCGCCCGGACGGCCGCGTACTGGAGCAGTCCGGTCCGGCTGACCATGCCGGTCAGCGCCGACATGCCGACGAGCAGGAACAGCATGCGCCACAGGATGTGCCCGGTGTAAGCCTCCTCAAGACCGACGGCGCCGAGCAGCGCCAGCATGACGGCGCCGGCCAGCGCGACGGCCGCGCGGCTCAGTTTCTCCGTGATGATCACCGCGTAGACGACAAGAAACACGACGACCGCCGCAATCACCTGCCATCCCGGAGAAAAGGCCGCTTCAGCCGCGAGTTGTTGCCCCAATCCGGTCCCCCCTGTTCCTCCAGCCGAAGTCCCATTGATTATAGCGCAACATTTCCGGTTTCGTCCATCAGGTCAACCTTTATTTGGATGTACTGNCATCCGATCCCATGTTCTATTTCCGCTTGTCCCGCATAACGTGTACAAAGGATGTGGAAAAGCTTGACGGTCCGGGGAGGGATGTACGATGGAACCGATCCGTACGGTAACGCGGTCCGGCGGACGGCTCTCGCTGCTTTACGGCTTGTTCGCGGCGATCCTCTGGCTGGGCGCCGGCGCGCTGCTGCTCTCGCTCCTGCTCCGATACAGCGGGCTGAACGAGACGTCGCTGCCAACCCTGGCGCTCGCGACGCACGGCGTGTCCGCGCTGGCGGGCGGGTTCACGGCGGGCAGGCGCGCGGGTCAGAAGGGATGGCACATCGGGCTGCTGCTCGGCGCCCTGTACGCGCTGATCGTGCTCGCGATCGGATTTCTCGCGGCGGACGCGCCGATCGGTCCGGAATCGCTGGCTCTGCTGGCGACTGCCGCGGGCGCGGGAACGGTCGGCGGCATGTTCGGCGTCGGCACCCGTCGGTAGTCTCCGGCGGAGTGTTTCGGCCATTGCCCGGGAAATGGACGCAACGACAAAACCCTCTGCCATAAGGACAGAGGGTTTGTTTCATGGTTATGTAGCGCGTTGCACGGCGCGGCTCAGGATTCCGACGACGGCGCCGGCGCCGATTCGACGACCGTGTTGATGGCGTTGCGATCGAACGTCATCCGGACCGTATCGTTGACGCGCAGCACGACCGTGTCGTCCGTCAGCTCGACGATCGTGCCGTGCAGACCGCCGATCGTCGTCACCTTGTCGCCCTTCTTGAGCTGGCTGAGCATCAGGTTGCGTTGCTTTTGCCTCTTCTGCTGCGGCCGGATAAGAAGAAAATAGATAACCGCGAACATCAGCGCGAACATCAACAGCATCTGCATGATGCCGCCGGAGGCGTTGGGTGATCCCTCCTGTGCCAACCACATTTGCGCTCCTCCTCTCTAGAACCCTTTGTCATTGTCAAACAGGCCGTATTCGGCGAAAAACCGATCGCGGAAATCGAGCAGCCGGTCTTCCAGAATCGCTTGCCGCACGTCCTGCATGAGCTTCAGCAGAAAATGGAGATTGTGAATTGTCGTGAGCCGGATGCCGAACGTCTCGTCCGCCTTGATCAGATGCCGGATATAGGCTCTGGAATAGTTCCGGCACGTGTAGCAGCCGCAGGCGGGATCGATCGGCCCGAAATCCTCGGCGTATTGCGCGTTGCGCACGACCAGCCGGCCCCGGCTTGTCATGCATGTCCCGTTGCGCGCGATGCGCGTCGGCAGCACGCAGTCGAACATGTCGATGCCGCGGATCGAACCCTCGATCAGCGCATCGGGCGAACCGACGCCCATCAGATATCGCGGCTTGTCGGCCGGCAGCAGCGGAACCGTATAGTCGAGCACCTCATACATGACCGGCTTCGGTTCCCCCACGCTCAGCCCTCCAATAGCATACCCCGGGAAATCCAGCGATGTCAAATCAGCCGCGCTTTGGCGCCGCAGATCTTCGTACATGCCGCCCTGCACGATGCCGAACAGCCCCTGCTCCTTCGGGCGGGCGTGCGCCTTCAGGCAGCGCTCGGCCCAGCGGCTCGTCCGCGCCACCGACTGCTTCACATAATCGTAATCGGCCGGATACGGCGGGCATTCGTCGAACGCCATCATGATGTCGGAACCGAGCGCATTCTGGATTTCCATGGCCAGCTCGGGCGACAGGAACAGCTTGTCGCCGTTCAAATGCGAGCGGAACTCGACGCCCTCCTCGCGGATCTTGCGCATGTTCGCGAGGCTGAACACCTGGAAGCCGCCGCTGTCGGTCAGGATCGCGCGGTCCCAGTTCATGAACTTGTGCAAGCCGCCCGCCCGCTCGATCAGCTTGTGGCCCGGCCGGAGAAACAGATGGTACGTGTTGCCCAAGATGATGCCCGCGCCCATCTCCTTCAGCTCCTCGGGACTGACCGTCTTGACGGTCGCCTGCGTGCCGACCGGCATGAAGGCCGGCGTGTCGAACGAGCCGTGCGGCGTGTGCACCCGGCCGAGCCGGGCGCCGGATTGCTTGCAGACCTTGATCAATTCGTATCGAATGGCCACATTATCGCTTCCCATACTAGTAAATGAACATCGCGTCGCCGAAGCTGAAGAACCGGTATTTCCGCTCGATCGCCTCGCGGTACGCGCGCATGATGTTGTCCCGTCCCGCGAAGGCGCTCACGAGCATGACCAGCGTCGACCTCGGCAGATGGAAATTCGTCAGCAGCGCGTCGACGAGCCGAAACGTGTACCCGGGATAAATGAAAATGTCCGTCCATCCGCTGCACGCCTCGATCTTCCCGGGTCCGAACCGGGCCGCCGCCGTCTCCAGCGTCCGCGCGGACGTCGTGCCGACGGCGACGATCCGTCCGCCGCGTTCCCGCGTCTCGCCCAGCAGCGCGGCGGTCTCCGCGCCGATCTCGTAATATTCGGCATGCATGACGTGGTCCTCGACACGCTCGGCCGTCATCGGGCGGAACGTGCCGAGGCCGACGTGCAGCGTCAGAAACGCGGTGCGGACGCCTGCGGCGCGCAGCTCGTCCAGAAACTCGGCGGTGAAGTGCAGCCCGGCCGTCGGCGCGGCCGCCGATCCTTCATGCTTCGCGTAGACGGTCTGGTAGCGCTCGCGGTCGTTCAGCCGCCGGCGGATGTACGGCGGCAGCGGCATCTCGCCGAGCCGGTCCAGCAACTCCTGGAAAATGCCCCGATAGCGGAACTCGACCGTCCGCAGGCCCGCTTCGCCTTCTCCGACGACGACCGCCTCCAGCAGCGGCGCGCCGCTTTCGTCCTCTCCGAAAGCCAGCGCGGTTCCGGGCTTGAGCCGCTTCGCGGGCTTCGCGAGCGCCTCCCACCGGTCGCCCTCCAGCCGCCGGAGCAGCAGCAGCTCGACGCGGGCGCCGGTCTCCGGCTTTATCCCGAGCAGGCGCGCCGGCAAGACGCGCGTGTCGTTCAGCACGAGCGTGTCGCCGGGCCTCAGGTAACGCTTGAGATCGGTGAACGTGCCGTGGTCGGTCCGACCGGTCGTCCGGTCGAGCGCGAGCAGCCGGGAGGCCGTCCGTTCGGGCAGCGGCGTCTGTGCGATCAGCTCTTCGGGCAGCTCGAAATCGAATTCGTGCGCGTACACCGCGTGTTATCCTTCCTTCTCGATCGTGACATTCTTGTAGTAGTATTTCAGAATCGATTGATAGTCATACCCGCGTTCGGCGAGGCCGCGCGCGCCCCATTGGGACAGCCCGACGCCGTGGCCGTTGCCGGTGCCGGTGAAATAGAATGCCGGCTCGGCGGTTGCGGCGCGGACCGTTCCTTCGCCGTTCAGGATGTACATATGGTTCGCATCCAGCCGGACGGTCTCGCCCGAGGCGCCGACCATGTAGACCGCGCCGCCGTCGAACGGCCGCTCGCGCACTTCGCCGCTCGCGCCGACCATTGCCACCCGGCCCGTCTCGTCGATCTCGAACCGGGTGCTCGGAAGCCCGCCGAGCGCCGAACGAAGCGTGTCCGGCGTGCGGACATCGAACCGCGCCCCGTTCACGAGCAGTTCCGTCACGCGGCCGGACGGGCCGCGCCGCGCCACTTCGAGCGTCCGGATCTCGCCCTCGACCGGCGTCGCGGACCGCCCTTTCATCGTCTCCGCAAGCTGCGCCGGCGTGAACGGCCCCCTGACCCAGCTCATCTCGTTCGACTGGACGACGGTCTCGAGCAGCACGACCCGCGTGCCCGCGTCGACCCGCGCGATCGGCTCGACCGTGCTCTGGATGAGCGGAATCGGCCGGATCGCGACGCCGTCGCCGGTGATGCGCAGCACCTTGCTGCCGGCGGCCGTCGTCTCGCCGGTGTCCGCGGCGAGATCCTCCCGGACGTACCCGTTCCGGCCGTCCGGCAGCACGACGCGGTGCCAGCGGAACAGCCCCTGCTCCGACAACTCATCCGGGCTCGGCACGCTTCCCAGATACGCGACGCTGTTGCCCCAGATCTCGGCGGCGTCCGCGGTCACGCCGCCCGCGCTCGACGAGAACAGCGCCTCGACGACGCGTCCGCCGTGCATGAGCACCTCGCCGCGCGTCGCATCGACCGCGGCGGTCGTCTGCGGCTTCTCCGTGCCGATGCCGCCGTACACCTGGCTGTACGTGCTGTCGACGACATGCGCGATCTGGAAGCCGAATCCCTGGAAGAGCGCGTAGCTGCGCGCGGCGACGGCCTGCGCCTTGAGCGCCTCTTCCGGCCAGGAGGCCGGCATTTCCGCGCCGACCACCGAGTACAGGTATTCCTCGAACGGCAGCTCGTTCACGACCGCCAGCCGCTGGTTGAGGGCGGTCACCTCGAAGGCGCCGCGGTAGGTGCGGCCGTAGCGCTCGTCGAGCCTGATGCCGACCGCGTCGCCGGACGTCTTCACCCACGCCTTGGCGGAACCGTCCGCCGGCAGGAGAATGTGCGTCGAGCGTGCGCCGCCCGCCTCATACCCGTCACGGATCAGCAGATACGGCCTGTCCGCCGCGAACGCGGCGAGGGATCCGCCGGTGGCGGCCTGAATCGCCTCGAGGCCGGCCGCGCCGGCCGCGGCGCCGACGAGCACCCTGAACTCCGCGGCCGCGGCGCCCGCCGGCGCCACCGCCGCCACATAGGCTTCCAGTCCGGCGTCGCCGAGCGCTTTCGCGGCCGCCCTCGCCTCCGCGAGGGTCGCGTAGCTCCCCGCGTCAAGGCGCGCCGGACCGGCCAGCGTCGGCGCGGCGCCGCCGAGCAGCGGCTGCAGATCGGCGCTGGATCGCCATTTCTCGAGCGCGGCCTGCGCTTCCGCGAGGGTCGGGTAGGCGCCCTCCTCGACGATATAGACCGTCTTGCCGTTCAGTTGCTGCATGACGGCCGTGCCGCTTCCGGACAGACTCTGCAGCTTCTGGATCAGGGCCGAGGCGACCCCGCCGCTCTCCGTCGCGAGCAGGCGCACCCGGTAGCCGTCCAGGCTCAACCTGACCGGTTCGCCGGCGGCCGCTTCCAGCACCGGCACGACGCCGTCCGGCTGCCGCATGCCGATCGCGAGGCCCGACCCCGACGAGAGCGTCGCCGTCGCGGTGCGCTGTTGATATTTTCCGGGCAGATCGATGAAGATGGCCACGCGGATTGTATCGAGCTTCGGCACCGCGCCGTACGACGGCGTCGCCGCCAGCACGGCCGACAGCAGCAGCAGAAGCGCGACGGCCGCCGCCGGAATCCGGCGAAGCCGGTGCGGCCGCCGGACGTCCGGCGTCATGCCTTCGCTTGCAACATTGGCCTTCGCCATCCGTTATCGTCCCTCCGTCTTCCTGATGCCTGTGTCCGCGGACGGAGCGGCTTCCCCGCCTTCCGCGCCGCGATGGAGCGCGCACGCGCCGTTCGCGCATCCTTCGTCCGCCTTGCCGAACCAATCGTAGCGCCGCTTCGCGATCTGACGGTACGCCGCGTCGGCGGCCGGCTTGAGTCCGGGCACGCGGTACAGCCACGACAGCAGCCGCCATCCCGGCAGCTCGCGCATGATCCGCACGACCGCCTCCGCGCCGGCGAAGACGGCGCCGTCCGATTGCACGACGTGAAGCTGNGCGCGCAGGGNGTCCGGNTCNAGGCGCGCGATCCGNTCCGGCAGTCCGNCTGNCCCCGCATGNNCGCGATCCNNNCCGCCNTGCGCGTCNGCCGNNGACTTNGACNCCCATTCCTGAAGCGGCACGAAGCGGAACGCCGCTTGCGCGCCCCGGGCGGCCGCAAGCTGCCGGACCGCTCCGGTGCACAGCGCGCATTCCGCGTC
>JGI25328J35697_1002018_pt1 | contig 13047 bp, 13 predicted proteins | sample HigsolmetaAR203D_FD_35697 | JGI IMG/M metagenome (IMG submission 35697)
TATTAGAAACGTTGATGTATCGGTGTTTATGATTTTTTGTTTTCAATGGGGATTTGACTTTCTGGACAGCCCCTGTCAACAGTTCTTAAAAAAAGTTTGCAACTCATTACTAGCAACTAATCCGCAGCTTTTTTATATGAGCATTTTGCACATTTTTCAACCCAAGAGCCATAAGGTTTTCTAAAGCAAAAAAAAAGGACTTCACCCCTTATTTGTAGAATTTTGAAGTGACTAAAACACAAAAATCCACAAGGAGGAAGTCACTTTGTATATTCTACAAGAAAGTCTATTTTCCTTTGAAGAATTGCAAATTTTAGAGTCAAAAGAGAAATTACCGATCTTTTTTAGTGCTCTAGATTTGCGTCCTTATGCTAAACAATTGAAAAGTTCTTCACCCCAAGGGGCTGAAGGACATTCCAAAGAAGGGATATTAAGGGCTCTTATCGCTGCCCCATTAGAAGGTATTGATACTTTTACTTCTCTTCACAATCGATTGAAAAATGACCTGCGTTTTCGTTACCAATGTGGTTTAGATATTAGCAGGCCTGCACCATCCATCTCTACTCTTAGCCGAGTATTTTCTTCACTAACCAAAACTGGACTCGTGAAAAGAATCTTTCAAGATCTCGTCCAGTTAGCTCAAGAGGAAGGAGTAATTGATGGAAAACATCAGGCTATCGACAGTGCCGCCATTGATGCTTACGAAAAGAAGCAGCCTAAGAAGCGAAGTGAACAAACAGGCAACGCCAATTGGGGGGCAAAGTTTGATTCCTTCGGTAATAAAATTACTTGGTTTGGCTATAAGATGCATCTTTCCGTTGACACCAAAAGTGAATTACCAATGGCGATTGAAGTAACCCCTGCTCATATCAACGATGGGGATGTCGCACCACAATTAATTGAACAAGTAAAGAGTTGTACAAACTCTAAAATTGATTTCCTGATAATGGATGGTGGGTACGACCAGCTTAAAAACTACGAATCCGCCAAGAACATCGGGGCTCAAGCTATTATTCCACTCAATTTGCGTAATGAAAAGGAGCCTCCCGAAGGAATTGCCTCCAATGGAACCCCACGCTGTTCTATGGGGTACGAAATGACTTATTGGGGAGCCAATAAGGATCAGCTCAAATTCAGATGTCCACACGCAACCGGAAAAGTGGATTGCCCATTAGGAATGGCAGCCTGTTCATCCTCCAACTATGGAATGGTAGTAAAAATTAACGTGAATAAGGATCTTCGCCGGTACTCTAATCCACACCGCGATTCCAAACGTTGGAAAGAACTTTACAATGAGCGAACCAGTGTAGAACGGTGCAATTCAAGAATGAAAAGTTATCTTACAGCGAACTCCCTGCATGTGTGGGGAATCGATAAAGTAAAAACTCATATTTACTTGAACGCCATCGTATTACTGGTTTCAGCTCTCGCAATGGCAAAAGAGAGTAAAAAGCAACAAACCGCTTAAAAAATTTTTAAAGCGAAAAATTCTGCAAGTACGCCCAAAAAAGGACAAACAGAATATTTGTAAACCAAAAGATACAAAATACCCCAATTTATTTGGGTTTCTTTTAAAACTCTTTTTAATAAAAATCTAATTTTGCAAAATGCTCATGTTTATGTATTTTATTTTTTTTCATGATTCGAAAAAAGAAGGGAAGTGGGCTTAAACACACCACTCCCTTCATTATTTTTTACATATTTCGACGATATTGGCCGCCTACCTCATATAAGGCTTTCGTAATTTGTCCGAGGCTTGCAACTTTGACGGTTTCCATTAGTTCTTTGAAAATATTGCCGCCGGATACAGCTGTTTTCTTCAATCTTTCCAAAGCTTCTTGACATTCATGCTCATGCTTTTTCTGGAACTCTCGTAAATTCTGAATTTGTATTTCTTTTTCTTCCTTCGTTGCCCGAGCAAGCTCCATATTATCAACATCTTCCTCTTTTGGTGGATTCGGATTTAAATACGTATTCACACCGATAATTGGAAGTTCGCCAGAATGCTTTTTCATTTCATAATACATCGATTCATCTTGGATCTTCCCGCGTTGATATTGCGACTCCATTGCACCTAACACTCCACCGCGTTCATTAATTCGATCAAATTCCTTTAATACAGCCTCTTCGACAAGGTCTGTCAATTCTTCAATAATAAACGATCCTTGCAGTGGATTTTCATTTTTCATTAAACCATGCTCTTTTGTAATAATAAGCTGAATTGCCATCGCTCTTCGTACTGACTCCTCTGTCGGTGTCGTAATCGCCTCATCATAGGCATTCGTATGAAGAGAGTTGCAGTTGTCTTGAAGGGCCATTAACGCTTGAAGAGTTGTGCGAATATCATTGAAGTCGATTTCTTGAGCATGAAGCGAACGTCCTGACGTTTGGACATGGTATTTGAGCTTTTGGCTTCGCTCATTTGCTCCGTATTTTTCCTTCATCACCGTTGCCCAAATGCGTCTTGCAACACGGCCAATGACTATAATAATCTGTGTCTACTTTTTAGTCTAACATCAAACGTCCTGTTGTAAAGGGACGACGTCCTTTTCTGGTACGACTTCTGTGTTTAACAGTTGTTGACGGATGCCTTCATGACTGATGACGGGATAGCCCAACAGTTTTTCCAAAGCTTGTCCCGCCTGACGATAGGAAACACCGGTGACGGCTAATTCCATCGCCAGTTCTTGCACGACGGGACTCATGCCTTTTGTACCGTCAAAGCTTAAGTATTGATCCAGTAAAAACACGTATTCACCGGTTTCTCGGTCTTGGTAGTAATTCCTCTCCAGTTCAACGGAACCGTAGACGGACTCAAATTTTAAGGGCCGTTTATCCTTGAGGTAAAACCGTTGTTTATCCCTTGTTTCCGCAATGATGGTGTCGAATTCGAGGAGGATTTCCCTCATCAATTGGGAAAAACATGCTTGTAAAATGCGGAAGGTCATTTGTTCTAATTCTTTCATTGTGATCGTGGATATGATATCTTTCATGATGAGGACCTCTCTTTCGGTTTTGTGCGTTAAACTTAACTATACAAGAGAAGGTCCTCTTTTTCATGCCTTTTTTCGCTTCCCGCTTTTGTCCTCTCCCAAGTGACTCAATACGGTTTTTCTCCCACAAACATTTTACTCATACTAAACCTTTTCGGGGTGCTGATGGTTTTTGCGAACTTTATTTGACACTAACCGTAGTTCAAAAACATCAAATGCCCCCGCAAATTATTGATTTGATCGTGTTTTGAGACGATTGGGTTCAGGCCCCGTATGCTCCACTAGTACAATAAGCGTCCAAACCTTTATAAGGTGTGGACGCTTTTTATTATTACTTGCCTTTTTTAATGGCTCAGCTTTGATTTTATTCATCATGAGATTGCAAGATTGAAGCAAAATATTGCTACCGCACAAGGTTACCAAGAGCTGAAACGCTTTTTATCAATACTCTAAAAACTGAAAGAAGAATTATGATCCGGGAACTGGGGTTGGTCTAAATGCATTCAAATTTCTGTCCATTTCAACTTGCGTTTCACTTCCTGAATCAAGAATCGTGTTGCGAATGGACTCTTTCTCCACCAATACTGTTGTAACGGGAACTTGTTTTACCGTTCTAGTTGTCAACAGAGAGTTTACTTGCGCAGAATAACAAGCATCACTTGTCTCGGCGTGGTCTTCTGTGGAAACGATATGATTATTAGAAATGAAATTTTGCTTGCCAGAAACGACACGTATAACTACAGGCGTTGTCCCCACAGGTTTAATTTTATCATCGTTGATGACGACAGAAAAATGATTGGCTATCACTGAGTTATTATCGCCACTGATATTTAGAAGACCATATGAATCATCAATCCCATTATCTATTTGGAGGAATGGAGTCCAAGGTTCATAATCACGGAGAAAATGATTCGATGACACTAAGTTTTCCGAACTATTCCCCCTGAATACGACCATTCCAGAATAAAAAGAATGGATTCTATTATTTGTAATAATAGAACGTGTCACACCATCAAAATATACGCTATTTGCACCGCGTGGAAATATATTATTCGCTGAAATCAATAATCCACCAAAATTTTGAGCGTAAATAGAATGTCCCTTAAAACCAGCACCTATCAAATTATCAGTTATTTTTGAAGCTTGTCCCCAACCTCGCAGTTCTATACAGTTTCCACATTCAGCAATGAAATTATCATGTATTGATAATGCATCGGCATGATAAATGGTAATCGCATGCTCCAAATATACAAACCCCATACCTGTAATCCGCAATGAATCAGAAGCACTTGCAACATATATACCTGTTTTTCCATTAGTGTATGTGTTTTCGGGATTTGGTATTCCTGAACCGTCGGCAATAAAATGCAATCCATCTATACAAAAATCAGCGAATTCAACAGAACTGATGCGTGGATCTCCATCACGCTTTACATAAAAAGCAGCTCCTTTATGTTCCTCGTCATCCGTTTCTAAAGGGATGTCGACGAGTATGCGACTTCCTCCCGGCCACAGTTCATGGAAATTCGACCATTCATTCTCAGGGGTATTAAAGCGAATACTGGACGAAGTAAAGCCATGTCCAGATCCCATGATTTTAAGGTAGCTGATATCTATAACCACTTGTGTGACCAGACGATAGTCCCCCGGGGGAATATAAATAACCGCGCCTGGCTTTCCACCTTTATTTACGTCATTGTCTGTCTGTCTACTTTTTACATCTGCTATTATACTGTTGATTACCTCACCGATATCCTCTTGAGCATTACCGATAGGCCATTCTGTCACATCATAATAGTTTTTATTTGACATAAATGAGTTCACTCCTAACGACAGCTTCTTTATACATAAGCTTCTTTAATCATTAAATGGCAACGAAAATATTTTTCCAATAATATTACAGTGTAGTTTCACCTTCTATTAATTGAACGTCGAAAATATTTTTTATTGGTATATCTTTTTCCTTTTTTATTAATCTATCCAATATGTCTACTGTACTGGATGATATTAATTCAAAAGGTTGCCGAATTGTAGTTATTGATGGATTTACAATCTGTGAAATATCTGTTCCATCATAACCTACCACTTTTAAGTCTTCTGGGATTTGAATATTTTTCTTTTGAGCATACTTAATAATTGATGATGCAACCAAATCCACAGAGAATATACCATCCACATCTGGATATTCTTCCAAAATATACTTGCTTACAATTTCATAATCACTAAAGCTGAATTTATTCCATTCCAATTCAACACTATTACATTGTATCCCATTTTCCTTCATCATTTTTTCAAAATCATCATGCCTCTCATTGGATGGTGTGTCGACTTTTCTTGACCCCACAACTTGCAAAACATTTTTACAGCCGTTTTCGATTAACTTTTCAGCTGCCAACCTGCCACCTTGAGCATGATTAGATGATATGACAGGGATCGAATCACTTAAATATCTGTCCAAAGCAACAATTGGTGATCTTATTTTAGTGTAGAATTCTGTTTCCAATGTATGACTTCCAATAATTATTCCGTCCACTTTATTTTCTTGCAACATCGTTAAATATTCTTTTTCTTTTTCACTGTTTTCAGTTGCATTACATAAAATCATCTTATAATCTTTCAAATACAGATCTCTTTCGATAAACTTAACTATCTTTGAGAAAAATGGATGACTTATATCCGGTATCACCAATCCGATTAAATTTGTCTTGTTTTTGTACAAATTCCTAGCTACTTGATTTGGGATATAATTTAACTCTTCGATGGCATCCTGTACTTTTTTTCTTGTCTTATCCGAAATATACCCTCTGTTGTTTAGGACTCTTGAAACCGTGTTGACTGAAACACCAGCCTTCTTAGCTACATCTTTAATAGTTACGATTTATAATCCCCTCCTATTAATTTTTATCAAAGAAGATTATAACCATCCCGTCAATCTTGTTGTTCCAAAATTTTTTTAACTTTACTATCACTTAATGATGGATCGTATGCACCTTCTCTGGAAGTAATAATTGCACCAGTTGCGTTTGCATATGATAACAAATCAATCGCACTTTTTTGTAATAACTGTACCAAGTTATTTCTAGTTGGAGACAGCTTTGAAAGAGAATAAAGAAACCCTCCCATAAATGCATCCCCTGCACCCGTTGTATCTACAACATCAACCTTATATCCATCGACCTTAAAACTTTTGTTATTTTTTAAATATAGTTCAGAACCATCTTTTCCTAAAGTACATATCACAGCTTCAATAGGTCTTTCAAATAATTTTTCTATGCCTCTTTCAATGACGTTTTCCCCTGTGATAAAGAAAAGTTCTTCTTCAGAAACTTTGAGAATATCGACATAATCAAGAAATTCCAGCACTGTTTTTCGACAGTCTTCAGCCGATGTCCACAAAGACAACCGGATATTCGGATCGAAACTTATGATTCCTCCGTTGTCAATCACTTCATTTATAATTCTATGATGAGTTTCTTTCATTAGGGGATTTTGTAATACTACAGATCCGAAATGGAGAATATCATTTTCGTCAAAACTTAATTCTATTATCACATCTGGTTTCAACATTAAATCAGCTGCATTTTTCCTATAAAAACTGAAATCCCTTTCGCCGTCTTTTGTTACAGATACAAAGACCAATCCTGTTTCTGCACTTGATGTCCGAACAATATAGCTTGTATCTACACCATTTTCATTGAGATGATCTATTAAAAACTCACCAAAAGGATCCTCTGCAACTTTTGATAACATAGTGGACGGTAGCCCCAACTTTGAGCAATTTATCGCAACGTTCATTGGGGCCCCTCCTGCCACTCTTTTAAAGCTCTCAACCTCTTTCAACTTAAGACCTGTCTGTATAGGGATAAAGTCGATTAACATTTCTCCAATACAATATAATCTACCCATCCAACTCACCCACTTCCAAATTCAATTTTAGTTCGTCAACCCTAAATTTAGTTAGTTCTACTTCTTCACGGCAGCTTATTAAAATATTTCTTTTTCCTGTTTCAAAATAGACATTAGAAGTCAACACACTGTAACCATCTAAACTGAATATTTCAATTGATGATGTGTCTGCGAAAATTTTAATCCCCTTATTATTTGTGTTTATCGGCATTGTACAAGAACCTGAATGATAGGAGTCAGCTTTACTTCTATCGAATTCCAATGACTCTTTAGATAGTTTTAATACTAAAGAGTTGCCCTGATGATTTTCAATTATTATTTTCACAGGATTTTTCAAACAATCGAACTCAAAATGCGCTTCAAAATTTGGTGGTAAGTTTTCTGCAAGTTTCACTTTTTCATTACTGATTTTTCTGTTTACTTGGGTGATTAGGTTATTTCCGAGTTCACTCAACTCTTTTATTGGAGTGAATGTAAGATAGCCATTCTCATCCAACTGTAATTCTCGAGGTATACTCATTGAACCACACCACCCCTCTTCAGAGGTTGGGCCAAATCCTTGCCACCATGGCATCCATTCCCATCCATTTTGCCAGCCAATCATCAGTCGTCTCCCATTCTCATCTAACAAAGTTTGTGGAGCATAAAAGTCGAATCCATAATCAATCTGTCCAATTTTATCATAGATAAATTTACCACTTTGATAATCCATTTCCCCAGTCATATATAATGTAGTCTTTTCATCTAAATGCATTGGGGAAAAGAGCAAAATATATTTATCCTCAAGGCTGAAAATATCTGGACATTCCCACATTGAACCTAAGTTCTCGTCATAATCAACCAGAGGACCTAAACATTCCCATTCAAGTAAATCCATCGATTTATATAAGAGCACGTTACCTTTACCATTTATACTAGTTCCCACAATCATATAATATTCCCCGGTTTCTTCCGCAAACCAAACCTTTGGATCTCTAAAGTTTGATGAATCGGCACCCTCAACATCGAGTTCGATTATGGGGTTTTTCGGATGCTTTTCGAAATGTACAAAATCTGTACTGGTAGCTAAGCACTGCGTTTGTATCATTTTTCCATTTTTAATGATGGTTCCTGTATAAAATAAATGCATCTTATTATCATTTACAATTGCAGTCCCTGAAAAACATCCACCTTCAGGATCGTCGTCATAGGGTTCGCTAGGAGCTAAAGCAATCGGCAAATGTTTCCAATTTAAAAAGTCTTTACTGACTGCGTGTCCCCAATGCATGGACCCCCAAGTCGCGTCATAAGGGTTATGTTGATAGAACAGATGATAAATTCCATTGTATTGAATAAGCCCATTCGGATCGTTCATCCAATTTGCGGGTGGCATAAAGTGATATTTTTGCCTATGTTTTGTATTGACTATTTTTTTCTTAGCTCTTTGTATCGCTTGATTTGCTTTTTCTATTCTTTGCTGATGATCAATCATCGTACTACTTCCTCTCTACCTATTCTTTTACGGAACCGGCCATCATGCCAGATACAAAATAGCGCTGTACAAAAAAGGAAATGATAATTACTGGCAAACTAAACAAGACCGCCGCAGATGTCATTGGTCCAAGGTCTAAATTGTAAGATGTCAGAAATTCAGAAATAGCAACAGGTACGGTCTTTGCATTTGAACTAGTAAGCAGTAATGCAAACAAGAAATCATTCCATGCTAGTAGTAAAGTAAATATGCCAGTAGAAACTATTCCAGGTGCGCAGACAGGAAGAATGATCTTCCTGAAAGTTTGAAAAGGGGTTGCTCCGTCCATAAAAGCTGCTTCATCCAAATCAGCTGGGATGGAAGAAAAAAAGCTTACCATCATCCATAGAACAAAAGGCATATTTATTGCTGCATACACAACCACTAAAGTCACTTTCATGTCATACAAGCCTAAATTTTGCACAATTTTGTAAACAGGAACTGCGACGCTAGTAAGTGGCAACATTTTCAAACACAGAACAAGCACTAAAAACAAATAGCTTAATTTTGATCCTATCGTTCTGGAAATCGCATACGATGCCATCGAACCCAGAACAACACATATAATTGTACTGAAAACAGCCGCAACCAAACTATTAGCGAGATATTTGCCAATCGGCATTGATTCCCACATATCAATATAGTTATCCAGTGAAAACTCTTTAGGCCAAATCGTTGGCGAAGTTGATACTACATCACCTGCAGGTTTAAAAGAAGATAGTAAAATGTATACGTATGGAAACAAAATAGCTACAGTTGCAATTAAAGCAATCAAAATGACAGATAGTTTCCAAAGTTTACTTTTCCAATCGACTCCAACACTATTCGTAAACATTTTTTATCACATCCTGACATTAATTACTTTTTTTATCGAAAATCCAAATTTTTTTCATCGAAATTAATGTGATCAGAATCAGGACAATAATAAACAACACAGCTACAGACGATGCATAACCGACATCTCCATATCGTTGCAGCATTTTATAGATATGGACACTCAACAATTCCGAAGAAAAATTAGGTCCACCCTGTGTCATTGCCCATATGATGTCGAAAGATCTAGCAGCATCAATCACACGGATAACCAGTGCACTAATAATGACTGGTTTTATTGAAGGGATGATGATTTTAAAAATGATTTGCATACGTGAAGCACCTTCAATACTTGCGGCTTCATACAATGAATTTGGTATCCCTTGAATACCTGCAAACAACATCAACATCATAAAAGGAGTGGTCAACCAAACATCTGCAATTATGGTTGAAATTAAAGCGAACCTTTCATCTGCCAACCAAAGAATACTATTTGTTGAAGAAATTAATCCCGACTTGTCAAGTAATACATTTACAATACCGAATTGATCACTCAACATGAACTTCCATATCAATCCTGCGACTAATGGTGCAATCATCAGTGGCGAAAGGCAAAGTGTTCGTAAAATGTTGGCACCTTTGAACTGGTGGCTGAACACGATGGCTAACGCAAGCCCAAAAAACAGCTCTAAGCTGACTGCTACAACCACATATATAAGTGTGTTTACACTGACTTTGATAAATGTCTTCGAGGTGAAGGCTTGAAAATAATTATCCAAGCCAACAAAGCTTTTTGCATTTGAATTATTTGTTTGGAAAAAACTGTCTACAACCAGCATTAATAAAGGGTACAACAAAAATAGAAACATAAAAATTGCAGCGGGGAGAAAAAAATACATTACATCCTTTTTTTTAAGTAAATTCAACTAATTTCCTCCTTTCCAACTTCTAGGGGTATAATAGAGCTTGTCGATTAAATCAAACAAGCTCTACTATTCAATTTACTTTCCTATAATCTCCTCGATTTGTTCTTTCGCTTTTATTAGTTCGCTTTGTGCATCAGCTCCAGACAGCACACGTTGAATCATAGGTGCCAAAACTTCATTCTCAATTTGCGTCCACTCACTTATTTGAGGTCTATTCTGTGTTTGTGGACCTTCAAGGGTAGTGTTAATAGCATTTAAATGAAGGTACGATTCATCATCCTGGTATTTTTCAAAAACTGATGCACGGCTGGCGACTCCTAGGGATTTCATAAATTCTTCATTTTTTTCATACATAAATTTTAAATATTCTTTCGCTACGTCTTTTTTATTCGAATCTTTAAGTACAACTTGATACCAAGGTCCAGGAACAGCACCTATACCCTTTTCACCAGAAATCATTGGTGCAGCACCTACTTTATCCGGTAATTCTTCACTTGATGCCATGTAGAAATGCCCCCACACTAGCATCATTGCAAGTTTTCCATCATTAAATAGTTCGGCTGTTTCACTAGCTGCAATTGCTAAGGTTTCAGGTGGAACAGACTCACTATTCACCAGTTCCTGTAACATCTCAAGTGATTTTACATATGGTTCCTGATCGATTAATACGTTATTGTTTTCATCAATGACAAGTGGTCGAGCCCCTGCCTGGGCAGCATGATCAAGCCAACTACTGACTGAATCCCCCATATTCGCTCCATATACGGTGGTTCCGTACATCCCATCTCTCGTGAAAAATTCAGCAACATCTAGATACTCCTGCCAATTTGTCGGAACTGTCAATTCATATCCATAATCTTTTTCAAACTCTTCCTTGTACTTCTCGTCTTCAAATAAATCTTTTCTATAGATGAGAATTTTTGAATTCGTCCAGGTCGGTATTCCATAAAGTGTGTCTTCTATGATTGCACCATCTTTAAGTTTCGGTAAAAAATCTGCTTGTTGTTCGTCCGATAAGACATCATCAACAGGTTCAAGGCCATCCACCAATGAAGGGAACCACAAAACGTCAATGATCGCTACATCATGGGTCGCTTTCCCAGCATCAATTTCTGCTTTTAGTTTGTCGTAAACACCTGAATACGGAACAGAGTCAATAACAATTTTGTATCCGGATTGCTCTTCAAATTCTGCAGCAGTTTTTTCTGCCACTTCAAGAGCTGGACTACCTCCTTCTACAAGGACATGTAACGATTTTTCTTTATCTCCGGAAGACGATGAATTACAACCTGTTAATATCATTAACAATAAAAAAGCAAGGTTGAGCACCAATATTTTCCGCATTTTCATATCCTCCTTAATTCAACATTTCTCATTATCTTACAATCCATATTCACAGCAATATATCGATGAAAAATGGCTATATAGTTGAAATGGGTGAGCATTATAATGGGCATATTAGCAAGATTAGCGTTCATCTTATTATGACCTCCTCAAAATTAGACTGACAACATTCTTAGCATTCCGAGTTTCCTTTCAACCGGTTGAAAGGTTTTCAAAAAAATTTACCCTTAGCATTTACAATCCTCCTTCCGTCATTATAAAACGCTTTCACTTTTATTATAAACAAACTATTATTTATTTCAACCGGTTGAAAGGTTTTTATAAAATTTGTTAACCGGTTGAAATATTTATCACACTCTTTAAAATAGTACAATCATTTACTGTATAGATAGAGTTTTTTAGATACTAAAGACAGATTCAAACCTCGATGCTCATTCATCTTTTTCGAATTGAAATACTGCATCCGTCAGTATAAAACTCTTTGTTTTCTGCAAAAACTGGATCAAGTCCTAAATTGTGTGTAAAATACCTCGGTTAGCTGAGTTGCTCACATAATCCTTGTCACTCTAGTATTTTTGCTCACTGGATGTTCTTTGCGCCAGGTCAGGTATTCCTCCATATTGAGGTATTTTCGACCACTGGCCCATTTCTCATCCTGTTCCATCCAGTAAAGCGCCAAGTAACCGGATTACTGACTGCCGATTCGGGAAGATGCGGATGACGCGTTCTCTTCTGTGGATCTCCTCATTCAAGCGTTCCACGCTGTTTGTGGTTCGTAGACGCTTACGATACCTTTCTGTAATGAGAGCACTGCCGTGGCATCATCAAAGCCGGTTTCCAGGATTCGCATCGCTTTGGGCGCTTTCTCTTCAAAGGACTCGATTGTCTGAGAAAGCAACAGTCTAGCTGTGTCAACGTCTGTAGCATCCAGAATGGCTTGGACACGGCCATGTACCTCGTCTTTTAGAGCTTTTGGTGTGGCATCCAAAATATTTCGCATGAAGTGGGTTTGACACCTTTGCCAGGTGGCTCCCTGTAACTGCTAGCGAATAGTACGCACCAGCCCACCATGGTCATCGGAGATGATGACATCAACGCCACGCAGACCACGCTGTTTTAACCAACTGAAGAACTCACTCCAACTGGCTTCAGACTCCGTGTCTCCGGTCATGATGCCCAAGACTTCACGATATCCGTCAGTGTTGACGCCAATAGCAACCATCACGCCTCGGGAGCGTACCCTTCCACCCTCACGGACTTTGAGGTACAGGGCATCGACCAGCACAAACGGAAATCGGCTGTCAGAGAGTGGCCGTCCGTTCCATGCCTCCACAACGGGATCGAGCTGCTTGCACAGCTCTGACACCGTAGACTTGGAGAAGTGAACACCACATAGCTCCTCAGTGATCTGAGAGACTTTACGGGTGGAAACGCCATTAACCACCATCTCCATCAAGGGTAAGCGTCAAATCTTGCACACCTTCTTGATGTGCTAATTTCATGAGATAATCTCCTCAAGATGAAATTGAAGGAGGTTTTTTTATGCCTAAGAATC